>OIWT01000448.1_pt1 | contig 57987 bp, 54 predicted proteins | sample 1587701 | NCBI WGS metagenome assembly OIWT01 (sample SAMEA3888904, study PRJEB22519) | human gut metagenome | biome: human gut; feature: human-associated habitat; material: faeces | place: Denmark | collected 2009
CTCTATCTCTCCTTCTTTTTTTCTTCGACTGTCCAAGATGTATTGTACTCCTACAAGGCATAGGATGAGTTTTAACCAAAGGACGTTGACAAACCATCCCGGCGGGTGTATACTTCAACCAACTTCTGAAGGAAGGAGACCGAACGGTATGACGAAGCTCAATCGATTTTATGCCTACGCTTACCTGTATTGCGATTGCGATGCGGGCTGTTTGCGTTGCGCATAAAATTGCGAGAGGGTTTTCTCCGATTCGGTTGGTAGATGCGCAAATCAAAGCAGTTCGCGAAAAAAAGCGGGCTGCTTTTTTATTGCACGGCAGTATGGAAGAATAGCGCAGAAGGACAAAACGAAGCAGAAGATCGGGAGGACGGAAATCATGATTATCATTCTCAAGCAAAACGCACCGGAACAGCGCGTGCAGGCGCTTATTGAGGAAGTTAAGGAACAGGGAATGCAGGTGCATTTCAGCAAGGGCGAGGAAACCACCATCATGGGCCTGGTGGGCGATACGTCCCATGTGGACGAAGACAAGCTTCGCGCCAATGAAATCGTTGCCGATGTGCGCCGCATCTCCGAACCTTACAAGGCGGCCAACCGCCGCTTTCACCCGGACGATACCCACATCAAAGTGGGCGGGCACACCATTGGCGAAGGTTTCTTCCATGTCATGGCGGGGCCTTGCTCGGTGGAGAGTGAAAAGCAGCTCTGCACCGTAGCCGAATCCGTCAAAAAGAGCGGCGCAACGTTCCTGCGCGGCGGCGCTTTCAAGCCGCGCACTTCGCCCTACTCCTTCCAAGGCTTGGAGGCTGACGGACTTATGCTGCTGCGCGAGGCGCGCAAGCTGACGGGCCTGCCCATCGTCACCGAGATCATGTCCGATTCGCAGCTGGATGAATTTGGCGATGTGGACATCCTTCAGGTCGGCGCGCGCAATATGCAGAACTTCCGACTGCTCAAGGCGATCGGCCAGACGAAAAAGCCCGTGCTGCTCAAGCGCGGCCTCTCCGCCACCATAGAGGAGTGGCTGATGAGCGCGGAATACATCATGGCGGGCGGCAACGAAAACGTCATTCTCTGCGAGCGCGGTATCCGCACCTTCGAGCACTTGATCCGCAATAATCTCGATATTTCCGCTGTACCGCTGATCAAGAAGCATTCGCATCTGCCTATTCTGATCGACCCATCCCATGCTGCCGGCATCGCTTGGATGGTGGAGCCGCTGGCCAAGGCGGCCATTGCTGCGGGCGCGGACGGCCTGATAATCGAGGTGCACAATAACCCAAAGGAAGCGCTCTGCGACGGCGCGCAGTCGCTGAACATGGATCAGTTTGCCGACGTGATGAAGGAAGTCAAACGCCGCGCCGCCTTCGAGGGCAAGATCACGGATTAAAGGATTTCATCAGACAAGCGCCCCGTACGATGACGTATGCGGGGCGCTTTTTGCGCGTTGCGCACAACGGGACGGGGATTGACCCGAATGCAAAGAACGTATAAAATAAAAACAGTGAGGCAGAGATTTTTACAAGATTCATTCCCATTCAAGGACATTTTTGGAAAGGAATAAGCATGATTAGTTTCCGATGCGATTATGAAGAGGGCGCGTGCCCGGAGGTGTTGGAGCGTCTGGTGCGCACCAATCTCGAGCGTACGCCGGGTTACGGCGAGGATGAGTATTCCCGCCGCGCGGCGGAGAAGATCCGCACGCTGTGCCGATGCGAAAACGCGGAGGTGTTCTTCACCGTCGGCGGAACGCCCACCAACGCGATGACGATTGCGCATCTGCTGCGTCCCTTTGAAGCGGCGATTTCCGCTGAAACCGGGCACATCAACGTGCATGAAACCGGCGCTGTGGAAGCTTGCGGGCATAAGGTCGTTACCTGTCAGGGAAAGGACGGCAAGCTCTCCGCAGAGGAGATCCGTCAGGCGGTGCTTTCGCATCCCGATTGCCATATGGTCAAGCCTGCGCTGGTATACCTCTCTCAGCCTACGGAGCTGGGTACGCTCTATACGCTTTCGGAGCTGAAGGCGATCCGCGCGGTCTGTGACAAAATGGGGCTGCTGCTCTATTGCGATGGCGCGCGGCTGGCGTCGGCGCTGACGGCAAAGGGGAACGACGTGTTCCTGCCCGATCTGGCGCGGCTGTGCGATGCATTCTATATCGGCGGAACCAAGTGCGGCGCGCTGTTTGGCGAGGCGCTGGTGTTCTGCAAGCCGGAACTGGCGCGGGATTTTTCCTATACCCGCAAACAGCGGGGCGGCTTGCTCGCCAAGGGCCGCCTGCTCGGCGTACAATTCGACGCGCTGATGGAAAACGGCGTCTACGAAAAGGTCGGCGCGTATGAAAACGAGATGGCGGATCGGCTCCGCGAGGGTATTCGCGCGGCGGGTTATCCGTTCTACTGCGAAACAACGACCAATCAGCTCTTCCCGGTGCTGCCGAACGCGGTGATCGACCGGCTGGAAAAGGATTTCGGCTTCTACCGGCAGAACCGCGTGGACGAGGAACATCAGGCGATTCGACTCGTCACTTCGTGGAACACGCAAAAGGAAGAAGCGGACGCGCTGATTCGCGCGTTGAAGGAATAAGAAAAGCAGTTTCTGCTATTGTATAAAAAGAAAACGGAGGGACTCACATGGCGGTCATGGATATCACCGGCAATCGGCTGTATTGGCAGCAGGATACCGAAAAAATACTCATCGAGCCGTGGGGCAAGGACGGCCTGCGCGTGCGCGTAACGCGCAACGGCAGCTTTGACGGCAAGGATTGGGCACTGGAAAATCCGCACACGGTGCCGCAGGCGAAGGCGGAGATTTACGAGACCGCGCCGCCGAACTTTGCCCAGGACGCGGCGCGCCTGGGACAGGGAGAATATCAGTTCAACGAAAAGCCGGAGAAGAAGCCCAACGCGATGCGCATCGTCAACGGCGGCATTACGGCGGAGATCGACCGGCACGGCTATATTCGATTCCTCAATGGCAAGGGCGAAGAGCTGGTGCGAGAATATGTGCGCAACCGCAGCGACCTTTCCGAATTCTGCGTGCCGCTCAGCCGCAAGGCGAGACTGCTCACACCTGTGCTCGGCAGCGAGGACTGGCGCACGGAGGTGTCCTTTGAAGCCTATGAGGGTGAGCGCTTCTACGGCCTGGGACAGTATCAGGAGGATTTCCTGAACCTGAAGGGCTGCACATTGGAGCTGGCGCAGCGCAATTCGCAGGCGTCGATTCCGTTCATGCTGTCGTCCAGAGGATATGGCTTCCTGTGGAATAACCCCGCTGTGGGCAATGTGACGCTGGGTGAAAACGTCACCGAGTGGACGGCGGAGCGCACCCGCCAGATCGACTACTGGATCACTGCGGCGGACACTCCGGCGCAAATACTGGAAAACTACACTGCCGTCACCGGTCGTGTACCCATGATGCGCAGGGATCTGATGGGCTTTTGGCAGTGCAAGCTGCGCTATCAGACGCAGGACGAGGTGCTTCGCGTGGTGCGCGAGCACAAAAAACGCGGCCTGCCGATGGACGTGATTGTGATTGATTTTTTCCATTGGACGGCACAGGGCGATTGGCAGTTCGATCCGCGCGATTTCCCCGATCCCAAGGCGATGGTGGACGAGCTGAAAGAGCTGGGCGTGAACCTGATGGTTTCCATCTGGCCGACTGTCGATCAGCGCACCGATAATTATAAGAAGATGTCCGAATGCGGATATCTGATGCATATGGATCGCGGCATGCCGATCCATGGCACCTGGATGGGTCCGTGCACCTATTACGATGCGATCAATCCCGGCGCCCGCAAGTTCGTCTGGGACTGTGCGAAGAAGAATTACTATGATCTGGGCATCAAGCTGTTCTGGCTGGACGAGGCCGAGCCGGAGATCAATGCTTACGACGCGGATAACTACCGCTATTTCGACGGTCCCGCGCTGCTCTGCGCTAACGAATACCCGAAGTGCTATATTCAGGGCTTCTATGAGGGCATGAAGGAGCAGGGCGACGAGGGCATCTGCCACCTGATCCGCTGCGCGTGGGCGGGTTCACAGAAATACGGCGCGCTGCTCTGGTCGGGCGATGTGGAATCCACCTTCAACGCGATGCGCAAGCAGCTCAGCGCGGGTTTGAACGCCGGCATGGCGGGCATCCCGTGGTGGACCTGCGATATCGGCGGTTTCCTGGGCGGCTTCACAGCGCACAAGGATTTCCGGGAGCTGCTCGTGCGCTGGTTCCAGATGGGCGCGTTCCTGCCCGTGATGCGTCTGCACGGCGACCGCCTGCCCTACACCGAGCCGCCGGTCAAATACTACGGTCAGGTGGAGCGCTTCGGCACCGGCGCGGGCAACGAGGTCTGGTCCTTCGGCGAGGACAACTATGAAATCCTCAAAAAGTACATTCTGATCCGCGAAAGCCTCAAACCCTATATCGAAAAGCTGATGGCCGAGGCGCATGAAAAGGGCACGCCCGTCATCCGTGCGACCTTCTTCCAGTATCCCGATGATCCCGATGCGCCCAAGGCGGAGGATCAGTATCTGTTCGGCAGCGATCTGCTGGTGGCGCCGGTGTTTGCCGCGGGCGCACAGGAGCGCAGCGTCTACCTGCCCAAGGGTGATGCCTGGCGCGAGGTTGCGACCGGCAAGACCTATGAAGGCGGTCAGACCGTCACAGCAAAGGCGCCCATCGACGTCATCCCGCTGTTTGTCCGCGTTGGCGCGGACCTGCCGCTGTAAGGAAGGAGTGTGCAAGATATGGCGATTTTTAAGCTGGAAAACAACCGTCTTTACTGGCAGCACGGTGCAGAAAAAATACTGATTCAGCCCTGGGGCGACAACGGTCTGCGCGTGCGCGTGACCCGCGCGGCCGAGTTGGACGAGAGCGAGGACTGGGCGCTGCTGCCCGCGGGCGACCACAAGGCCGAAATGGCCATGGTCAAAACCGCCCCCAAGAACAAAAAGCAGATGGCCGCCGCCGGCGGCCCCGGCGAGGACGCGCCTCTTGTGGCGGAGGAAAACGCCGCCTACATCAAAAACGGCAAGGTGGCCGCCTTCATCGACCGCCATGGCTATCTGTTCTTCTATAACGACAAGGGTCAGGAGCTGACTCGCGAGTGCATCCGTAACCGCAACGACCTTTCGGAATACAGCGTTCCGCTGGGGATGCAGGCGCGTTTCCTGCACCCCAATGTGGGTGCGGATGACTGGCGCGCGGCGCTCTCCTTCGAGGCCTATGAGGACGAGAAGATCTTCGGCATGGGTCAGTATCAGGAAGATAAGCTGAACCTGAAGGGACTCAAGCTGGAGCTGGTGCAGCGCAATTCCCAGATCAGCTGCCCGTTCATGGTTTCCTCCCGCGGCTACGGCTTCCTTTGGAACAATCCGGCGGTGGGCCAGGTGACCTTCGCGCGCAACGTGACCAAGTGGGAGGCGCGCTCCACCAAGCAGCTGGATTACTGGATCTGTGCAGGCGATACGCCCTACGAGATCGAGTGCAATTACGCCTCCGCCACCGGCACCGTGCCGATGATGCGCGACGATCTGATGGGCTTTTGGCAGTGCAAGCTGCGCTACCGCACGCAGGATGAGCTGATGAGCGTCGTGCGTGAGCACAAAAAGCGCGGCTTGCCCATGGACGCCATTGTCATCGACTTCTTCCACTGGACGATGCAGGGAGATTGGAAGTTTGACCCGCAGGATTGGCCGGATCCCGAAGGCATGGTGGAGGAACTGGCGAAATACGGCGTCAACCTCGTTGTGTCGGTCTGGCCGACGGTGGACGTTCACAGCGAAAACTACCGCGAGCTTGCGGAGAACGACTATTTGATCCACAACGACCGCGGCAACCAGATGACCAGCCTGTTCATGGGCGAGGTCACGCTCTGGGACGCGATGAACCCCGGCGCGCGCGAGTTCATCTGGCGCGTGTGCAAGAAGAACTACTACGATAAGGGCATCAAGCTCTTCTGGCTGGACAGCGCCGAGCCGATCTACAACAACGACCACATCGACAATCTGCGCTATTACAACGGCCCTGCGCTTCAGGTGTCCAATATGTATCCGCTCAACTTCGCCAAAGCCTTCTATGAAGGCTTGGAAAAGGAGGGCGAGAAGGACATCATGTGCCTGATCCGCTGCGCATGGGCGGGTTCCCAGCGCTTCGGAACCCTCTGCTGGTCGGGCGACATTCAGTCCAACTTCAAGTCCATGCGCCAGCAGATCACCGCGGGCCTGAACGCCGGCATGGCGGGGCTGCCGTGGTGGACGACCGACATCGGCGGCTTCCTCTCCGGCTTCCCGGCGCACGACGATTTCCGCGAGGTGCTGGTGCGCTGGTTCCAGTGGGGCTGCTTCCAGCCCGTGATGCGCCTGCACGGCGACCGCCTGCCCTATCAGAACCCCGAACCCCTCTATCGCAACGGCGTGGAGCAGTTCGGCTCCGGTGCGGAAAACGAGGTCTGGTCCTTCGGTGAGGACAATTACGAAACCCTCAAGAAGTACCTGCTCCTGCGCGAGGCCCTCAAGCCCTACATCAAGACCTTGATGCGCGAAGCGCACGAGCACGGCACGCCCGTGATGCGCCCGCTCTTCTTCCAGTACCCCGACGATGAAACCGCCTGGACGTTGGACGAAACCTACCTCTTCGGGCCGGACATCCTCGTTGCGCCCGTCTACACTTCCGGCGCGACTACCCGCGAGGTTTACCTGCCCAAGGGCGACTCCTGGCGCGAGGTTTCCACCGGCAAGACCTTCGAGGGCGGCCGGTGGGTCACAGCCAACGCGCCCATCGACGTCATTCCCCTCTTCGTCCGCTCCGGCGCGCAGCCTCTGCCGCTGTAAGCTGACGAAACCCACAGCATAAAACAAACCCGGATGCACGAACATTGTGTGCGTCCGGGTTATTTTTTGACTTTTCGGGGATAAGGCCGTGGATCATCGGTCAGGTTCAGCAGATAATCCACGCTCGTGTGATAATATTCCGCCAGCGTTACCAACGCCTGTAAGGGGATTTCCCGCTCGCCGTTTTCATACCGTGAGTAGCAAACCTGCGTGCAGTTCAGGAGGTCGGCCAGAAAGGATTGCTTGAGGTCGTGATCTTCACGCAAATCACGCATTCTGCGAAGAAACACAGACCTCCCTCCTTTTTGAATCCTCCTGGACACATTCATTATATGAAAACCAAATTGGTATAAGGGATAATATACCGGATTGGTTTTTGTATAATGAATCTGAAAACCACAAACAGGAAAGAACAAAAATATACACGGCGGGAAATGGAGAGGGAGGAAGAGCAGGCATGACGGACGTAGAGAAGGTCAAACAGTACTTGACTATGTCAAGCGAAGATGAGGCAAAAGCGATAGAGTACCTGCATCAGGAAATTGACCCTATAGATCAAAAGTGCAGGATTGAAATGTGTGAAGAGTTGCTCCAACGCAATGAAGTACCGCAGGATAAGCTTTACAGAATCATGAGAGCACTGGGAGACTTAAACCCTTATGACAAAAAGAAAGTGTTTGCCTATCAGTGGCGTATTATCCTGCAATTAATTGATCGAAACTGCGCAGAAGCAATGGCGGAAGCGATATCGATCTGCGGAGCACTGGATGATTCGCTGAATCAGTACAGTTGGGAGCGTTTTGGTCGAGATGCGACATACGATGCATATGCTCCATATGCATCGTCAGAACTTCGAGATAAATGTGTCAGAGGTGCGGAAAATTCGAGTAGTATGTCGGCATTGCGTTCAGTTGCTGAGTGTTATGAAAAAGGAAGATACGGAGTAGAAGAAGACAAGAAAAAAGCATTGATGCTATATAAAAGAGCTGAACAAATCTGTATGCAGTCGGGAAGAAAATTATTGTCAACTTATAATGTGAAAATAGGGAATCTAAGTGCGGAATTGGGCGATGCAGTTGGTGCTATGTGGGCATATAAGCAGTCAATTTATAAGTATCAGGATGGAAGAATATATATTTTAGGTGACGAAGGCGATTTTTATGAGATGGAATGCAATATCGGCAAAATAATTTTTGCAGAACATATCCTTATAGGAATCCCTGTGGAGCAGGAGCAATTCAAAAATTATGTAGTAACAAATGATGATGTCAATCTGGCAAAAGAAGTGGCCCGTTTTTTGATGGAGGAAGACCAAGACGAACATAATGACGCTCTGCAAAAAGCAATAAACGCTTTTGAGATTAAAAACGGTGCATTTAATGCTGAAAACGTAATGCGCTGGAAAAAAGGAAAAGTTGCTGCTCAAGAAGCGCAGCAAAGAATGCAGGAGCAGCAGCGGCAGGAGCGCTTGAGGAAAATCGAGAGGACAGAAAGGAATCTTCAAATGCTGGACGGGTGCTTCGGCAGCTTTGTCCTCATGGTGGGCGTTCCGGTTGCGCTGACGATCTTCGCCATCTGGTTTGTGATTTCTCACTTCTAAAAGGGAGGGATAAATATGCCGAAAGAATGTGTTTTCTACGAATGGAAGGGAGGATCGTTTTACTGCAATGTCGCGCAAAGGGACATTAACGACGAGATCGTTCATCGGTATTGCTGGACGTATGACTCGGAAGAATGTCCGCTGAGAAAAAAGAAAGACGAATGGTAAAAGGAGGAAAAGACAATGGCAAACGACGGTTGGTTCAAGTGTGAGGATTGCGGTTATGCGGTGAAGGCTAAAGTGCCGGACTATGTGCAGCAGCTTTCATCGCCCTGCCCGCATTGCGGCGGAAAGATGAAGAAGGTGTGAGCATGGGGAAGTGCAAGGATTGCAGGTTTTTCGTTCAGGACTCTGACAAGGGCTATTGTCAGCTGAAAGACGAACGGGTGTCCATGAATCAATCCTGTCCGGATCACGAAGAAGCGTAAGTGATGAAAAAGCAGCACGGGAAAAATGCCGTACTGCTTTTTCGTTTTGAAGATTGAAAAAACGGTTGATGAAAAAAGGGGAGCATGATAGAATAGAAAAAAGCCGAAAGCAGGATGAATATGAAAAAAGTTACAGTCGCGCTCGGAAGCATTGCGCTGATTTGTTTGCTAACCGTATCGGTCTTGGCGGGCGATTTGCCGGAAGTCGTGAAAACCGATACAAGCATTGACGTGATGCTCTGCCGCGTAGAAGCAGAATCGGAAGACGAAATGACGGTGGAAGTGCTGCGAGCGGAACGGCACAGCGTGGAAATCGGGGAACAACGGACGTTGGAGCGGCCGCTGCTTTGGGAGAGTGCGGAAAAGCAACGCAAGCCGCAAGTCGGGGACGAGCTGCTGCTGAGCGTGGCTGTGTCGGAAGAAGATGTAAAGCTTTATGATCCGCTGGTCTGTGCCTATGTGAAAAGCGATGAAGATGGGGAAGTGAAGCTGGTCACGGCGGGTTCCTCCATGCTGAAGAGAATGGAAGAATATCTCAACGCAGGGGATTTCTATCTGCCGGAAAAGAGCGTTCAACCGGCGACTTCCATAAGTCCGACAGAAAATCCGGAAGCCGGAGAAACGGAAGAACCCGCGCAGAAACAAAGCGGCAAACCATGGCTGGCTGCTTTACCGGTGCTTTGCATCGCGGCGATTTGCATCGCACAAAAAGTGCGCGGCAGGACTTGAATTTTAACGGGCGAGGCAGTATAATGATAGACACGATGAGGGGGAAATCCCGTCGGAGAGCGCAGAAAAGAGAGCCCGCGGCTGGTGGAAGCGGGCGGCGCGCCGGCCTATCCGTCCCCGGAGTGCGGCACGAGGAGTGCAGCGGGCGCGCCCGTTACAGCGCGGTCAAGCAGGGCGCAGAAAGCGTCAATGCGGGTGGTATCGCGGGTTTTATGCTCGTCCCGATTCGTTCGGGACGGGCTTTATTTTTTAAGCCAAGCAATGATGGAGGATGAAGAGCATGTTGGACATCAATCTGATCCGCAAGGATCCGGAGTTCGTCAAGGCGGCGCTTGCCAAGCGCGAATACGAGGTGGATTTCACCGAGCTGTTGCAATGGGACGCTCGCCGCAAGGAGATCATCGCCGAGGGCGAGGCGCTCAAGGCGGAGCGCAACCGCATCAACAAGGAGATCCCGCGCCTGAAGAAGGAAGGCGCCGATGTTTCTGCCGTCATGGCGCAGATGAAGGAATCCGGTGAAAAGGTCAAGAGCCTGGACGAGGAACTGCGTCAGGTCGAGGCGAAGATCGAGGAGTTCGTTGCGGCGCTGCCCAACCTGCCTGCGGACGACGTTGTTGCGGGCGGCAAGGAGAACAACCAGGTCGTCAAGGTGTTCGGCGAGAAGCCTGTTTTCAACTTTGAGGCCAAGAACCATGTCGATCTGTGCACGAGCCTCGGCCTGATCGACTATGAGCGCGGCGTGAAGCTGGCCGGCAACGGCTACTGGCTCTACACCGATCTGGGCGCGCAGCTGGAGTGGGCGCTGCTGAACTACTTCATCACCACCCACATCAAGGACGGCTACACCTTCATGCTGCCCCCGCACATCCTGACCTATGAGTGCGGCTACACCGCAGGCCAGTTCCCCAAGTTCAAGGAGGATGTGTACCGTGTTTCCACCGGCGACGACAGCTTCCATTTCCTGCTGCCCACCGCCGAAACCGCGCTGATCAACCTCTATCGCGGCGAAATCCTCGAGGAAAAGGATCTGCCCAAGCGCATGTTTGCCTACACCCCCTGCTACCGCAGCGAGGCGGGCACCTACCGTGCATCCGAGCGCGGCATGATCCGCGGCCACCAGTTCAACAAGGTCGAGATGTTCGGCTACACTCGTCCCGAGGACAGCGACGCGATGCTTAAAGAGCTCATCGGCAAGGCCTGCGCGCTGGTCGAGGGTCTGGGTCTGCACTACCGCCTGAGCAAGCTGGCGGCGGGCGACTGCTCCGCGTCCATGGCCACGACCTACGATATCGAGCTGTGGATTCCCAGCATGAACGAATACAAGGAGTGCTCCTCCGTTTCCAACGCGCATGAGTATCAGGCGCGCCGCGGCAACATCCGCTTCCGCCGTGCAGACAGCAAAAAGACCGAGTACCTGCACACCCTCAACGGCTCCGGTCTGGCGACTTCCCGCGTGATTCCCGCCATCGTCGAGCAGTATCAGCAGGCGGACGGCTCCGTGGTCGTTCCCGAAGTGCTGCGTCCGTTCCTCGGCGTGGACGTGCTGCGCAAGAAGTAAGCCGCACTTAAATCCATTCTAAACGAATAAAAAACCACATCGGCTCTCCCTTTGCGGGGCGGCCGGTGTGGTTTTTTTGCTTTTGATGTGCTCATTTACATGGAGATCCAGCCAAAGGCGTTGGCGATGGAGCTGATGAGAATGATTGCGGCGAAGAAAGGGCACAGGAAACGGATCATGACATTGAAGATCTTTCTTCTGCGGAAAGTGCCGCCGTTCAGGGTGACTTCCTCGGCAATGCGATCCACGCCGATCACGCGGGAAACCAGGATGCAGCTGGCAATGGCCGCGATGGGCATCATGACGGAGTTGGTCAGGAAATCGAAGAAATCCAGGAACTGCATCCCCAGAATGGTGACGTTGGCCAGCGGGCCGTAACCCAGACTGGACAGGCTGCCCAGAGCCACCATGGAGACGCCCATGATGGCGGTGGATTTGTTGCGGCTCCAGCCCAGCTCGTCCTGCAAGGTGGAGACGGCGCTTTCGGTCAGCGCGATGGAGCTGGTCAGCGCGGCAAACAGCACCAGCAGGAAGAAGGCGATGCCGATGGCCGTGCCCAAGCCCATGGAATCGAAAACCTTGGGAATCGTGATGAACATCAGCGACGGACCGGCTTTCAGCGCGTCGGGATCGCCGCCGGAGAAGGCGAACACTGCGGGGATGATCATCAGGCCTGCCATGATGGCAATGGCCGTGTCGAAAATTTCAACGTTCCGGGTGGAACCTTCGATGGAGACATCCTTTTTCATGTAAGAGCCGAAGGTGATGAGAATGCCCATGGCGATGGACAGCGAATAAAACATCTGCCCCATGGCAGCCACCACCGTCATCCAGGAGAAATTCTTGGGATTGGGGATCAGAAAGTACTTGACGCCTTCCAGAGCGCCGGGACGGGTGACGGAATAGACGCCGATGACGAGCGACAGCACCACGAGGATGGGCATCATGACCTTGGAGACGCGCTCAATACCGTTTTCAACGCCCGCAAAGATGATGAGCAGGGTCATGGCTGTGAAGATCAAAAAGCAAAGCTCCGAAGAAAAGCCGTTGGCAATGAAGGAAGAAAAGTACCCGTCTGCGGCGATTAGGTGACTCTGCCCCGCCACATATTCCGCCAGATACTTGATGACCCAGCCGCCGATGACGGAATAATAGGGCACAATCAAAATCGGGATGATGGCGTTGATCCAACCGCCGAAGCGCAGCGCGGGCCGGTTCCCGAAAGACTTGTAAGCACCGACCGGGCTTTTTTCGGTCATGCGGCCGATAGAGGTTTCGGCAACGATCATCGTGTAGCCGAAGGTCATGGCCAGGATGATGTAGATCAGCAGAAAAATGCCGCCGCCGTATTTGGCGGCGAGATAGGGGAAGCGCCAGATGTTTCCAAGACCTACGGACGCACCGGCGGCGGAAAGAACAAAGCCGATTTTTCCGGAAAAGGAACTTCGCTTGAGATCACTGTGTTTCATGAAAGTCTCCTCACTTTACTCCATGAGTAATAGATTCAATTTATCACAGAATGAATAGAAATACAATCCCGAATCAGGGAAAGGATGATCGAGCAGGAGAAATGAAAGGTTTTCCTTTTAGCCGTGCAGCGGGGAAACGGAAGGGCAGATCATCAAAAAAGCGCTTCAACGCAAGAAGGACGCTCTTTTTGCTGCGCAGCGCCGGCACAATATCACGATAAGCGAGAAAAAAGCGGGCGAATCGCGGCGCGATAAGGGATGCGGCGCAGAATCAGCTGCGGCAGCACGCTGACGCCCAGCCCGCTTTCCGCCATCGAGAGAATGGCATCGTTGCCCCAAGTGGTGAAGGGGACATGAGGCGTGAGGCGGCTGTGTTCAAAAATACCGGAATTTTCTGCCTTGCTGCCCTTTTCCGGCAGCAGAAACGGCTCTTTGCACAGCGATTCGACGGGAAAGGCCTCGAGGTCTTGGAGGGGATGATCTTCCGGCAGAATAGCCATCAACGGGTCGCGCATGAGGAAGACGGTTTCCGGCCCCGGCTTGACCGGCAGCACCGGAAACCGCAGTCCACGCGCCCCCGCACAATCCATTCCTCGAATTCGGTGTAATCGCTCAGCAGAGGTTTGCAGTCGATGCTGGGGGATTCGCGCTGGAATTCTTTGATGATCGCAGCAGCCAGTGCGTGACGGTCGATGCATATCATCCCCGATTGCAGTCCGTTCAGTTCGTCCACCTGCACTTGCAGACGCTCGTATTCCGCGATCAGCCGCTGCGCGTGCGGCAGCAGCTTCATGCCGTCCTGGGTCAGGCGCACGGTGCGGGTCTGAGGAGTATTCTCCCGTTGACGGCGCGGCGAGGGCGTGCTATAATGAAGCATCAATTCCTGTCGATGCGGGAGGAGTACGAAGCGCAGGGCGCGCGCAGAGAGACGGTTCGTCGGCTGGAAGACCGTTCCATGCGTCCGGTTTCGGAAGGTCGCCTGCGGAGGGACGTGCGCGAGGGCCGTTGCGGCCGCCAGTGCGCGGCGGTTTGCGCCCGTTATTGCGCTTTGAGGCAAAGGCGTTTTAGCTTTTGTGAACATGAGGTGGTACCACGGCACAGCCGTCCTGATTTTGATCGGGACGGCTGTTTTTTCAGTGCGAAAGGAAGGTGATCGGTCATGCTTAGCCGATTGATGAGCATGAATCCCGCGGGAATTGTGCTGCTGCTGCTCGGCGTGGCGGTTATGCTGGCGGGAAAGATCATCCCGGAGAGGTTCAAAATCGCGGGCAAGCTCGTCGCGCTGGCGCTGGCCGTCACGGGCGCGGCGCTGTGCTTTCTGTAAAGGAGGAGCAGGATGAACAATCGGGAATGGTTCAAACAGGCCGGATACGGCATGATGATTCATTTCGGGCTTTATTCGCTGATCGGCGGAGAATGGCGCGGCGCGCGGATGCCCTTCATCGGGGAATGGGCGCAGAGCTATTTCAGAATTCCCGGCAGTGAATACGGACAGCTGAGGCAGGCCTTCAACCCGCTGCTGTTCGACGCGGAGGAATGGGTCAAAACTGCCAAGGACGCAGGGATGCAGTATATGGTCGTGACCTCCAAGCATCACGACGGTTTCTGCCTGTTTCATACCAAATGGGATGATTACAACGTGGTGGACGGCACGCCGTTTAAGCGCGACATCATTGAAGAACTGGCCAATGCCTGTGCGCGCCACGGACTCAAGCTCGGACTGTATTATTCGGAAGAGCTGGACTGGCACGAGCCGGACGGCGGCGGATACACCTTCGGCCACACCAACTGCGGCGTAATGAGCTGGACCAACGACTGGGATTTCCCGGAGAACGGTAAAAAGGATTATGCCCGCTGCTTTGAAGGCAAGATCAAGACCCAGATGAAGGAGATCCTGACCCAATACGGCGATCTTTGCCTGATCTGGTGCGATACGCCCATGGACATAAAGCCTGCGCAGAGCCGTGAGCTTTACGATATGATCAAGCACTATCAGCCGGATTGCCTGGTCAATTCCCGCATCGGCAACGGCCTGGGGGATTACCGCTCCACCGGCGACAACGAAGAGGCCTTCGACACGGCGGAGGGCGCAGGCAACGCGCCGGATTCCCGTCCCGGCGAAGCCTTCGTGCGCACGGGCCTTTATGAATGCCCTGCCACACTGAACGATACCTGGGGCTATAAGCCCTTTGACCAGAACTGGAAGAGTCCGGATCGCGTCAGGGAGCTGCGCCGCAGCTTGAACGCCCGCGGCATCAACTATCTGCTCAACATCGGTCCCGATCCGCTGGGAAGACTCCCCGCGCCCGCGGTGGACGTCCTGCGCCGGGCCGCAGAATAATATCAACAATCTTTTTCAGGATAACGACACGCTGGAGGAATTAAAATGTCGGAACAGAAACTCGATATGCCCAAGACCTATGACCCGCAGTCGGTGGAAAGCCGTCTGTATGAAAAATGGGAGAGCGAAGGACTCTTCAAGCCTGCCGAACACAAGCCGGAAGGCTCCAAGCCCTTCTGCATCGTGATGCCCCCGCCCAACATCACCGGCCAGCTGCACATGGGTCACGCTATGGATAACACCATGCCCGATATCCTCGTGCGCTACCACCGCATGCTGGGGGATGATACCCTTTGGCTGCCCGGCACGGACCATGCGTCCATCGCCACCGAGGTCAAGATCATCCAGGCTATGGCCAAGGAAGGGCTGACCAAACAGGATCTGGGCCGCGAGGGCTTCCTCAAGCGTGCCTGGGAGTGGAAGGCGGAATACGGCGGACGCATCGAGCGTCAGCTGCGCCGCCTGGGCTCTTCCTGCGATTGGAGCCGCGAGCGCTTCACCATGGACAAGGGCTGCTCCGACGCGGTACTGGAGGTGTTTGTCAAGCTCTATAACGAGGGCCTGATCTACCGCGGCAACCGCATCATCAACTGGTGCCCGCAGTGCAAGACCGCGCTTTCCGACGCGGAAGTCGAATTTGAGGAGCAGGCGTCCAACCTGTGGTACATCCGCTATCCCGCCGAGGACGGCGGCGAGGGCGTGATCGTTGCCACCACCCGTCCCGAAACCATGCTGGGCGATACCGGCGTGGCCGTCAACCCCGAGGACGAGCGCTATGCGCACCTGGTGGGCAAGAACGTCATGCTGCCCATCCGCAACCGCCCCATCCCCGTGGTGGGCGATGAATACGTCGAAAAGGAATTCGGTACCGGCGCAGTTAAGATGACTCCCGCCCACGACCCGAACGACTTTGAGGTTGCCATGCGCCACAACCTGGCCGTGGAGCGCGTGATGAACGACGACGGCACCATGAACGAAGTGTGCGGCAAGTATGCCGGCATGACCGCTATGGAGTGCCGCAAGGCCATTGTGGAGGATCTGAAGGAGCTCGGCCTGCTGGTCAAGATCGAGCCCTATACCCATAACGTCGGCACCTGCTACCGCTGCCACCACACCGTGGAGCCCTTGGTTTCCACGCAGTGGTTCGTGCGCATGAAGCCCCTGGCAGAGCCCGCCATCGAGGCGGTGCGTTCGGGCAAGACCCAGTTTGTGCCGGAACGCTTTGACAAGACCTATTTCAACTGGATGGAAAACATCCGCGATTGGTGTATCAGCCGCCAGCTCTGGTGGGGCCACCGCATTCCCGCCTACTATTGCACCAACAAACAGTGCAACCACATGGTCGTGGCCAAGAAGGCACCGGAAAAGTGCCCCGAGTGCGGCGCGCCGATGGTGCAGGATGAGGACGTGCTCGATACCTGGTTTTCCTCTGCACTGTGGCCCTTCTCCACGCTTGGCTGGCCGGAAAAGACCGAGGATTTGAAGCGTTTCTATCCCAACACGCTGCTGGTCACCGGCTATGACATCATTTTCTTCTGGGTTGCCCGCATGATCTTCTCCGGATGCAAGCACATGGGTGAGACGCCGTTTAAGTATGTGCTGATCCATGGCCTGGTGCGCGATGCACAGGGCCGCAAGATGTCCAAGTCTCTGGGCAACGGCATCGATCCTATTGAAATGATTGATAAGTACGGCGCGGATGCGCTGCGTTTCTCGCTGATTCAGTCCGTCGCGCCCGGCAACGACGTGCGCTTCTCGGACGAAAAGGTTACGGCGGCGCGCAATTTTGCCAACAAGGTGTGGAACGCTTCCCGCTTTGCGCTGATGAACCTGGACGGCCCCGCGGACGACACGCTGCCCAAGGGCATTGCCGACAAGTGGATTCTCACCCGCCTCAACGACGCGATCGAGACGGTGACGATGCATCTGGAGCAGTTCGACCTTGCCATGGCGGCGCAGAAGCTCTATGACTTCATTTGGAGCGAACTGTGCGACTGGTATCTGGAACTGGCCAAGGCACCGCTTTACGGCGACGACGAAAACGCGGCTTCCGCGACTCGTGCGACGCTGAAATATGTGCTGGTCAGCACGCTCAAGCTGCTGCACCCCTTCATGCCCTTCCTGACAGAGGAGATCTACTCCTATCTGCCCTTCACCTCCGGTTCCATCATGGTGTCCTCCTGGCCGAAGGTCGGCGAGAATTTCCCGCAGGAAGCTGCGGCCATGCAGCACATCATGGATGTGGTCAGCGCGGTGCGCAACCTGCGCGCGGGCATGAACGTGCCCCCGTCCAGAAAGGCGCACATCTACATCGTTCCTGCGGAAGGCATTGACGGCAGCATCTTTACCGAGAACGAGAGCTTCTTCCAGCGCCTGGCCTCTGCCGAGGGCGTGCAGGTGGTTGCGCGCGAGGAGCTGCCGCGCAACGTGGTTTCGGCGGTCTGCCCCTGCGGTGAAGCATTCCTGCCCACCGGCGAGCTGGTCGATGTGGAAAAGGAAATTGCGCGCCTGAATAAGGAAATCGCGAACATGGAAAACGAGATCAAGCGCGCCGAGGGCAAGCTGAACAACCCCGGCTTTGTCGGCAAAGCGCCCGCCAACGTGGTGCAGGCCGAGCGCGAAAAGCTCACCACCAACAAGACCATGCTCGAGGCGCTGCATAAGCGTCTGGAGGACATGAAGAATCTCTGATTTTTTCAGACTTGATGAAAAGGCGGATCAAAGCATCCGCCTTTTTCGTTTGTATAGTTGGGAGAAAGCGACAGCTCCAACCCTTTTTGCAGTTGACCGAAGGGGTGGGAATGGGGTAAACTAATAGATAGAAAGTTCCTTTTCGGAGGCAGGATACGGCGTGAATTACGAGGAATCGATTGCCTTTATCCACGGCAAGGCGGGCAAGGGCGTTAAGGTTGGATTGGAGAACATGAGGCGCCTGATGCGCCGCCTGGGCGATCCGCAAAAACAATTGCGGTGCATCCATGTGGCGGGGACAAACGGCAAGGGGTCCACCTGTGCGCTGATTGACAGCGTGCTGCGGCAGACTGGCGCAAAAGTCGGCCTGTATACATCGCCCTACCTCATGCGCTACAATGAGCGGATGCGCATTGAGGACCAGCCCATTGCAGATGATGTTCTGGCGCGCCTGACGACGCGGATTGCGGAACAGGTGATGCAGATGGAAGAAACCGGGGAAGGCTTTCCTACGGTGTTTGAAATCGGCACGGCGCTGATGTTCACCTGGTTTGCGGAGCAAAAGGTGGATTGGGCTGTGATCGAGGTCGGGCTTGGCGGACGGTTGGATCCCACCAATATATTGGAGCCGACGGTTTGCGCCATCACGCGCATCGGTCTGGATCACACCCGTGTGCTCGGCGATACGGTCGAAAAAATCGCGGCGGAAAAGGGCGGCATCATCAAAGATGGCGTGCCCGTCGTGCTGCAAAGCCAGGGTGAAAGCGTTCGCGAGGTGATCCGCCGCATCTGTGAAGAAAAGCACGCGCCGCTGCTGGATTGTGCGGACTTCCCGCCGCAGAACGTGCAACTGTTGGAACGTGGCGCGGCCTTTACCGCGGCATTGCCGCATTTGCGCGCCAGAGAGTACGAAATCTCCCTGTGCGGTGCGCATCAGGTGGACAACGCCATGACAGCGCTGGGCGTGCTCTCCGCACTGCTGGACGGGCACTGTCTGCCCGCAGCGGCCATTCAAAAGGGGCTTGAGCAGGCGCAGTGGCCGGGGCGGCTGGAATGGCTGGGCAACGTGCTGATTGATGGAGCGCATAATCCACAGGGCGCGCAGACCGTGTGCGACTATGTTCAGCACTTTTTGAAAGACCGACGCATTGTGTTGCTGACGGGCATGATGGCAGACAAGGATGTACGATCCTACGCCGATCGGATTGCTCCGCTGGCCGATGAGATTCATTGTGTCGCACCGGAACGTATTCCGCGTGCGATGCCGGCAAATGAACTGGCTGCGCTCTACCGTGAGCGCACGGAAAAGCCCGTCTTTGAGTGGGAAGAAACCGAGCAGGCGCTATCTGCCGCGCAGAAAAGCGCGGGAGAGCAGGGCGTCGTGCTGATTTGCGGATCACTGTATCTCGCAGGGGAAATCCGCAGATTATTGATCGCAGAATAAAAATCCATTGAGGAGGTGCAATCGGGCACATGCGCATTTTGTTTTTGTCCGTGACGGCAGGCCAGGGACATAATCAGACCGCCAAAGGCATCATGCAGAGAATGACGGATCGCGGCCATGAATGCAAGCTGCTGGACACCTTTGACTATATTGAGCCGATTTTCGGCGAAGTGGTGGATAAAGGGTATCGCATGAGCGTGGCCCATATCCCAAAGGTTTACGGCAAAGCCTTTGAAACGATGGAAAAGGCGGAGCAGAATGGCAATTTTACGGTCAAGATGAACCAGAAACTGTCCAATCAGCTCAGCAAGGAGCTGTTTGACGTCTATGAAAGCTTCAAGCCCGACGTGGTGGTCAGCTCGCATTCCTGCGCCGCGCTGATCTCGTCCTCCGTCTATGAGCTGGGCGTGAGCAATGCGCCGCGCATCGGCATCGTGACGGACTATATGCTGCATCCGTACTGGAAGGGCACCAATCTCGACGCGCTCGTCACGCCTTCGGAACAGTTGACCTATTCCTTCGTGTGCAGCGGCATGCCGGAGAGGATCATTCGACCCATCGGTATCCCGATCAACCCGAAGTTCAACAAGGTCATCGACAAGGCCGAAGCCCGCGCCATGGTGGGCATTCCGGATATGCCGACGGTGCTGATCATGGGCGGCAGCATGGGTCACGGCGATGTGCTGACGACCATTGGACGGCTGGATAAGCTGCCGCTCGATTTCCAGATGGTGGTGGTCTGCGGTTCAAATGAAAAGCTCAAAAACAAGCTCGATGCGCTGCTGACCGTCAAGCGGCTGACGGTGCTGGGCTTCTCCACCATCGTCGATCAGCTGATGAGCGCGTCGGACATGATCGTGACCAAGCCCGGCGGCCTTACGGTTTCCGAAGCGATTGCCAAGTGCCTGCCGATGGTGCTGATCGACCCCATTCCCGGCCAGGAGGACCGCAACATGGACTTCCTGACCAATCACGGCATGGCAATGCGCACCAACAAGCACCTGCCCGTAGATGTGGCTGTGTGGCAGCTGCTCAGCAGCGAAAAACGCCTGCATCTAATGCGCAGCGCGCAGGAAGCCTTCGGCAAACCCAACGCCACAGACGATTTGCAGGAATTGATCGAGAGCTATCAGAAATAAGGCATAAAAAACCACCGGCTTTGCCGGTGGTTTTCCGCTATACGGGTAAAGAACTTTATTTCCGGCTGCGCTGTTTGTCCTGACGTTTTTTTCGATTTATCAAAAAAGCGACGAAATTGCCGTCGCTTTTTTTGTATTCTTGTAAGATTAATCCGCAAACAGGGGAGTCGAGAGGTAGCGGTCGCCGGTATCGGGCAGCAGTACGACGATGGTCTTGCCCTCGTTTTCGGGACGCTTGGCCAGCTCGATAGCCGCCCAGACTGCTGCGCCGGAGGAAATGCCCACCAGCACGCCTTCCTTGTGGCCGATCAGCTTGCCGGTGGCAAAGGCGTCCTCGTTGGCCACGGGAACGATCTCGTCATAGACCTTGGTGTTGAGCACATCCGGCACAAAGCCTGCGCCGATGCCCTGAATCTTATGTGCGCCCGACGTGCCCTTGGAAAGCACGGGGGAGGTGGCAGGCTCAACCGCGACGACCTTCACCGCAGCGTTCTGCGATTTCAGGTATTCGCCCACGCCGGTGATGGTGCCGCCGGTACCCACGCCCGCGACAAAGTAATCTACCTTACCGTCGGTATCCTCCCAGATTTCGGGGCCGGTAGTCTCACGATGGGCGGTGGGATTGGCCGGGTTGACGAACTGGCCGGGCACAAAACTGTTCGGGATTTCATGAGAAAGCTCTTCTGCCTTGGCGATAGCGCCCTTCATGCCCTTCGCGCCTTCGGTGAGCACCAGCTCTGCGCCGTAGGCCTTCATCAGCTGGCGGCGCTCGACGGACATGGTTTCCGGCATGACGATGATGATCCGATAGCCGCGCGCTGCCGCAACCGAGGCAAGACCGATGCCGGTGTTGCCGGAGGTCGGCTCAATGATGACGGAGCCGGGCTTCAGCACGCCGCTGCGTTCCGCCGCATCGATCATCGCCTTGGCGATACGGTCCTTGACCGATCCTGCGGGATTGAAATATTCCAGCTTGGCAAGAATTTTCGCCTTGAGGTCGAGTTCCTTTTCGATGTGGGTGAGTTCCAACAGGGGGGTATGGCCGATCAGCTGGTCGGCAGAAGTATAAATGCGGCTCATCTCTAATTACCAACCTTCATAATAGGTATGTGGGAATTGTAATCGCCGAAAACCAATTTGTCAATAGGCGAAAGTGTAAAGAAGTGGAAAGGAGCCGGTTTCCGCTTGCGGAAACCGGCTCTCGAAGAACCAAAGGGATTATCGGTGGGAAATGAAAAACTCCCGCAGCAGCGCTTCGCATTCCTGACGCAGTACGCCGCCCTGTGCGGGTACGCTGCCGCGAATCCGCGCATCCTGATGCAGGGCGTACACGCTGCCCATGGCGCCCATCTGCTCGTCGAACGCGCCGTAGACCACCAGCGAGGGCCGCGCCTGCACAATGGCTCCGGCGCACATCGGGCAAGGCTCCAGCGTGACGTAGAGCGTGCAGCCGGGCAGCGCCCAGTGTCCCAGCTTTTCTCCGGCGCGGCGCAATGCCAGGATTTCCGCATGGGCGGAGATATCGCTGCGTTCCTCGCGCTCATTGCGCGCCTGCGAAAGAATCTCCCCGTTCCGCACCACCAGCGCACCCACGGGGATTTCACCCGCCTGTGCTGCTTCCCGTGCGAGATCCAGCGCAATGCGCATAAAACGCTCGTGTTCCTGCAAAGTCGGCATGACCTGTCCGCTCCCTTCCTGTGGCTGCTTTCATTATAACATCTCCGGCCGAAGTGGAAAAGCGGCGGTTGAAAAGCGGGAGGCGGATGTGGTATAACGATAGAAAGAAATGCCGATGGAGGAAACTTTATGAAATTTGTGTCCTGGAACGTAAACGGTCTGCGCGCCTGCGTGGAAAAGGGCTTTCGGGAGATTTTCGACAACTTTGATGCGGACATCTTCTGCCTGCAGGAGACCAAACTCCAGCAGGGGCAGATTGATTTTGCGCCGGAGGGCTATTATGCCTATTGGAATTACGCTGAAAAGAAGGGCTATTCCGGCACGGCGGTGTTTGCCCGGCAGGAACCGATTTCTGTGCAGTATGGCATGAACCTTCCGCAGCACGATACCGAGGGGCGCGTCATCACGCTGGAATATCCGGATTTTTATTTTGTCTGCGTCTATACGCCCAATGCGCAGCGGGAGCTGACGCGCCTTGCCTATCGCATGGAGTGGGAGGATGCGTTCCGTGAATATCTGCTCGGGCTGGATGCGAAAAAGCCCGTTGTGGTCTGCGGCGACATGAATGTGGCGCATCAGGAGATTGACTTGAAGAACCCCAAGACCAACGTGGGCAATGCGGGCTTCACCGATGAGGAGCGCGGCAAGTTCACCCAGCTGCTCGACGCAGGCTTTACCGATACCTTTCGCGCACTGCATCCCGACCAGACCGGCGCGTATTCCTGGTGGTCGTATATGTTCAAGGCGCGCTCCCGGAACACGGGCTGGCGCATCGACTATTTCTTGGTGAGCAACCGTCTTTTTCCGCGTGTGACCGATGCGGCGATTCATGCGGATGTGATGGGCAGTGACCATTGTCCCGTCAGCGTCACCATCGAATAAAAAGCGGCGCGTTGTCGGGTAACGTTGCTCGTCTGCAGAACGGAAAAAAGCAGAGGAAGTTATTTCCTCTGCTTTTTGACAAATTTCGGGAGATTAATTCGTCTTTTCCGCCTCGTGTCGGGCAATCTGCTCGTTGAGGAGGTTGATGTTGCCGCAGCCCAGCGAGATCATGACGTCGCCCGGCTGCCAGTGCGTGCGCAGATAGTTTTCGCACGCATCAAAATCCGGTGTGTAAACGGCGGGCACGCCGTGCTTTTGCAGCGCGTCCACGAGCATCGTGGCGTGGATATCGCCGGGGTCCTTTTCGCGCGCGGCGTAGATGTCTGTGATGAGCACCTCGTCCGCGCCGGTAAAGCAGGTCATGTATTGATCGAAGAGCAGCTTGGTGCGGGAATAGGTGTGCGGCTGGCAGACGACAAACAGCCGATGATCTCCCGCAACGGCGTCCGCCAGCGGAATGACCGAGTGAAATTCCGCCGGGTTGTGGCCGTAATCGTGGTAGAGCTTGACGCCTTCGATGGTCGCAGTCAGCTCGAAGCGGCGGTGTGCGCCCGCAAAGGCATCAAGCCCACGGGCGATTTCCTCACCGGTCAGCCCCAGCTCCCGCGCCGCGGCGGTTACGCCCAGCGCGTTGAGCGCATTGTGACGGCCGGGAACGCGCAGCGTCACGCGCGGCAGCTCCACGCCGTGCTCGACGGGCGTGAAGGAGAAGCACATTGCATCATCGTGCGTGATATCCTTTGCCGTGTAATCGCAATCGGGATTGTCCAGCCCGTAGGTGACGCTTCGCACGGAGATGCGCTGCTTCATCGAAAGCGCGCGCACATCGTCGCCGCAGAGCACCGCCATGCCGCCTGGCACAATCTGCCCCAGGAACTTGGCGAAGGTGTCCTCGATTTCGTGAATGTCCTTATAGAAATCCAGATGATCCTCGTCGATGTTGAGCACCAGCGCCAGCGTTGGGTGCAGCGTTAAAAAACTAGCCTTGAATTCACAGGCCTCGGTGATGAAGGTATCGCCCGAACCCGCGTGCACGCTGCCGCCGATCAGGTCGATCTCGCCGCCAATGTGGATGGAGGGATCGCGCCCTGCATCCAGCAGCACGGTGGACAGCATCGAGGTTGAAGTGGTTTTGCCGTGCGTGCCGCAGATGGCAACCGAACGCGGATAGTGTTCGGAAATCTGCCCCAGCAGCTCTGCGCGCTCCATCTGCGGAATGCCCAGACGTTCACATTCCATGCGTTCAACGTTGTCCGGCGCAATAGCGGCGGTATAGACCACAAGGCCTGCGCCGTGAACGTTTTTTGCGTCATGGCCGATCACGACCGGAATGCCCTCGCGGATGAGCTTGTCGGTGGAATGGCTCTGGCTGCGGTCGTCGCCGCGCACCTGATAGCCCAGCGCCGTCAGAAGCTCCGCCAGGCCGGACATGGAGCTTCCGCCGATGCCGATGAAGTGAATGAGTTTGTCCTTATAATCCGATAGGCGAAGGGTGTTCATTGGGTTTTCCTCCCCTAAAAATCAATCCAGTTTCAGGCTTTTCAACCAGGCGTTCAGGTCGCTGTCCGTTGCGCCGTTGAGCATTTTGGCGGGAAGCCATTTGACCGAGGCATTGCAGAGCGGACGGAGAATTTCAAGTGTGCGCCCCATAGGGCTGCCGCCGGAAGTGGCAAAGAGCGCGATGGTCTTGCCGGAAAAATCGTAGCTTTCCAGGAAGGTGTTGATGATGGTGGGCGCGACATACCACCAGATCGGGAAGCCGAGGAAGACCACGTCGTAATCCGCCATGCTCGGCAGCTTTTCCGCAATTTCGGGGCGGGAGGCGGGATTTTTCATTTCCACGGAACTGCGGGAGGAGGCGTTGGTCCAGTCAAGATCCGCAGACGTATAGGGAACGGCGGGCTTGATCTCGAAAAGATCCGCTCCGGCCGCACGGCTCAAGCGCTGCGCAAGGGCGGCGGTTACGCCGCTGGCAGAAAAGAAAGCGACAAGCTTTCCGGACATGTGAATCCCTCCTTATGGGATGCTCGGATGGAATCGGAACGGAAAGAAATCCGTTCGGAACGCTTTCCTTATTATACGATATTGCGCCGCAAAATACAAACGGCAAACAGAGGGCAAAATCTGAATAAAAAATATGTAAACCCCTTGCATTTTGCGGAAAAAGACGTATATAATAGAGACTAATGTTCCGAACATTCGGAGTTTGCGAGGGGAATACCATGGATAAGATCAAAAGAAACGAGCGCATCGGCGCGATGGCGCGGATTTTGACCGCGTCGCCCAATCACATCTTTACGCTGAGCCATTTCTGCGGGATGTTCGACGCGGCAAAGTCCACCATCAGCGAGGACATCGAGCTGCTGCGTCAGGTTTACCGCCAGTTTGGCCTGGGGCAGATTGAAACCGTGACCGGCGCGGCAGGCGGCGTGAAGTTCCTGCCTACCATGGTTCCCGATAAGGCACTGGAATATGTTGAAAACCTCTGCAGCCGCCTGTCCGATCCGGGCCGCGTGCTGCCGGGCAATTTCCTGTACATTCAGGACATTCTTTCCCAGCCGGACACGCTGGAGGTGCTGGGCGCCATCATGGCCGCGCCCTATTATGCGCAGAATCCGGACTTTGTGCTGACGGTGGAAACCAAGGGCATTCCCTTTGCGCTGATGGTGGCGCGTGCGCTGGGCGTGCAGCTGGTCATCGCGCGCCGCGATCACAAGGCGTTTGAGGGATCGGTTGTTACGATTAACTATATTTCCGGCGCGGGCGGAGAGATGAAAACCATGTCGCTGGCCAAGCGCGCGGTGCGCCCCGGTCAGAAGGCGCTGATTGTGGACGATTTTACAAAGGACGGCGGCACCGTGCGCGGCATGGTGGAGCTGATGCAGGAATTTGACGTCACCACTGTGGGCGTGGGCGTGATGGTGGAGCGCCGCAAGGAAGGCGCGCCCCGCATCTATGACGATATTCGCTCGCTGTTTGTGGTGTCCGATGCAATGGATGCACAGCAGGGCGCGGTCGTGCGTCCCGCCGCCTGGCTGAGCGAGAACAACTGAGAAAAGAGTTCAAATCAATACCCCGGCAGAGCGCGCTTTGCCGGGGTATTGGCATGGAGAGGACTTATGAATATTGGGAAAACAATGTGCAGAATCATCTGGAAGGACGACTTTTTTCCGGAGACGGAGGGGTATTCCATTCCTTCGGACGGTCTGTTGGCGATTGCGTCCGTTGCAGGCTTTGAGCTGGAAGGGTATCTCGTCACCCGGCCGGATGCGGCGGAGGAGATTGCTCCGCTGGAGGAAAACGATTTGTTTCGACAGGTTGTGGAGCGCGAAGGCGTAAAGAATCAGGCGGAAGCCGACTGGCCCGGGTTTGATCTGACCGATTGGCAGACGCTTTGCCGCGATGTTTGCGAAAGCGGAAAGCCGGTGCTGCTCTATCTGGAAAAAACGCCCGTCATGGCGTTTATCCAGAAGGTGGATGAGCAGGGGGTGCTGCTGGACGAATTCCAGGAGGACGGAAACTGGCGGGGGAAGATGTACCGCATTCCATATGAAGAAATGGAGCGGATGGTGATCGGTGACCGGGTGACGCGCCTGACCGCAAAATATCTGGATAGAAGGCTTGCTCCGGCGGAGCTTACCGAGGTAGGCAATACCCCTGCGGAAACGCTGCGGGCCGGAATGCGGCAGAAAGTTCTCTGCGACGTGGAGAGCAGCGGGTTCATCCGGCAGGTTTATCCCGTCGCGGTAACACGAAATCTGTATGTTGCAGCCTGTGCGGAGGATTTTCTGCTCGACGGCTACGAGATCGGCGCGACGTCTGCGTTGAAAAACGTGTGCCTGCGCCCGGATTATACGGATGCGGTCTATCGCGAAGAGGGACTGAAAGCCCAGCTTGCCGCCCCGCTGCTCCCGATGAGAGGCTGGCGTGAGATGCTGGAAGCGCTGAAAGCACAGCGCCGGTTTGTGGAGATCAGCCGAACGGAAGCGGATTGCAGAGAGGAGTTCTACTTCGGCAGAATCCGTGAGACGACGGAACGCGCGGTGACGCTGGACATATTTGACGAGCTGGGCGGCTGGACGGACGAGCCGCTGCGCATCCCGTATGAAAAAATCGGCACGGTGGCCTTCGGCATGCGCACGTTGGAACTGCTCGGCCGCTATGCCGACGAAGCGGAATAATGGGGACGCCCATCAGCTGCGGAGCTTTCGATTTCCGCAGCTGTTTTTGTGCCGCCGGAATTCATGCGGGAAGTTATACAGGAACAGAAGCGAATCGGCTTGATAAACAGGCGGTATGCTGGTAAAATAAATAGGCTAAAAAGCTAATGAAGGAGAGAAAATGCGATGAATACGACGGCGATTCTGTTGGCCGCGGGCGAAGGCACGCGCATGAAATCCTCTTTGCATAAGGTTCTGCATCCCATCTGCGGAAAGGCGATGATCGATTATCCGCTGGATCTCGTGCGGGAGTTGGGCGTGGAGCGACCGATTGTGGTCGTGGGCCACGGCGCGGAAAGCGTGCGCGAGCACATCGGCGACGGCGTGGACTTTGCCGTGCAGGATAAATCCACCGGCTGGGGCACCGGCCATGCGGTGATGAGCGCGCAGCAGTTCCTGGAGGAAGGCAAGGTCTATGTGCTGGCGGGCGATATGCCGCTGCTGAAGAAAGAGGACATTGCGGCGCTGGGTGATGCGGTGGAAAACGGCGCAGCGTGCGCGATGCTCACCGCTGCGGCGGAAAACCCGCAGGGCTATGGCCGTGTGATCCGCAGTGCGGATGGCAGTGTGCAGGCTATTGTCGAGCAGCGCGATTGCTCCCCCGAACAGGCTGCGGTCAAGGAAATCAACGCCTCGGTTTACTGCTTTGAGGTGCAGGCGCTGCTTTCGGCGTTGCCTCGTCTCAAAAACAACAATAATCAAAAGGAATATTATTTGACGGATGCGGTGGCGATCCTGAACGGCGACGGCAAGCGCGTTGCGGCTGTGACGGTGCCGATGGCGGACTGCATGGGCGTCAATGACCGCGTGCAGCTGGCCGCGGCGGAGAAGGAGATGCGTCGCCGCATCAATGAAAACCTGATGCGCGGCGGCGTGACGATGATCGACCCGGAGCGCACTTATATTGAAGCGGGCGTGACGATCGGGGAGGACACCGTGATCTACCCCGGCTGCACGCTGCAAGGCAATACCTGCATCGGCGCGCGCTGCACGATTCTGCCCAACTGCCGCATGAAGGACGCGGCGGTGGGCGACGAAACGACGGTTGAATCTTCCGTGCTGATCGAATGCACAGTTGGAAGCGGCACCACCGTCGGCCCGAACGCCTATCTGCGGCCCAAGGCGCACGTTGGCGATCACTGCCGCATTGGCGACTTTGTGGAGATTAAGAACGCCAACATCGGCAATGGCACCAAGGTTTCACATCTGACGTATGTAGGAGACGCAGACCTGGGTGAGCGCATCAACCTCGGCTGCGGCGTGGTGTTTTCCAACTACGACGGAAAGCGCAAACATCGCTCCACCGTTGAGGATGACGCATTCATCGGCTGCAACGTCAACCTTGTTTCGCCTGTTCGCATTGAAAAGGGCGCGTATATCGCCGCCGGCTCCACCATCACGAAGGATGTCCCGGCCGGAGCGCTGTCCATCGCGCGCAGCCGTCAGGGAAACCTGGAAGGCTGGGTTGCCGCGCGCAAGGCGGAGGGTAAGCTGTAAGATGTATATTGTGGTGGGATTGGGCAATCCCGAAAAGAAATACGAGCACACGCGCCATAATGTAGGCTTTGATGTGCTGAACGTGCTCAGCCAGCAGGAAAACATACCGATCAATAAATCCCGCTGCAAGGCGCTGACCGGGGAAGGGAATATCGCCGGGCAGAAGACAGTGCTCGCCGCGCCGCAGACCTATATGAATTTATCCGGAGAAGCGGTTGTGCAGCTGATGAACTGGTATAAAGTGGACGCCAAGCACGTCATTATCGTTTATGACGATGTGGATTTGGCAGCGGGCAAGCTGCGTGTGCGCGCCAACGGCAGCGCGGGCACCCACAACGGCATGTGCAACATCGTCTATCTGACCGGATCGCAGGCCTTCCCGCGCGTGCGGGTGGGCATCGGCAAGCCGGAGCACGCCGGGCAGGAACTGGCTGCCCATGTCCTGGGAAAATACCCGCCGGAGCAGCGCCAGCTCATGTTTGACGCCTTCACGCGCGCAGCGGACGCGATCCGCACCGTGATTGCGGACGGCGTGGACAAAGCCATGGCACAGTATAACGGCTGAGGGAGAAAAGCATGAAACTCTATGTTGCCCGGCACGGGCAGACGGCGTGGAACGCTGAGAGGCGCATCTGCGGACGAACCGATCTGGAACTTACCGAAGAGGGAAAGAAGCAGGCGGTGGTGCTGGCGGAACAAGTGGCGGGAAAGGGCATTGCGCGCATTCTCGTATCGCCCCTGCGCCGCGCGCAGCAGACGGCGGGCTTTATCGCGGAGAAGCTGAATCTGCCCCTGGAGACCGAGCCGCGGCTCATCGAGCAGTGCTACGGAATCTACGAAGGGCAAGATGTGAAAACCGAGGGCTTTTTGTATAGCAAGAGCCAGTTTGCACGCCGCTATCCCGGCGGCGGGGAATCCATGATGCAGCTGGCGGCGCGGCTTTATCCGCTCATTGACGAGGTGCGCGCTGCGGGCGGGCCGGGCAATGTGCTCTTTGTCTGCCATGGCGGCGTTTGCCGCGTGATTCACACCTATTTTGAGGACATGACCAACGAAGAATTCGTTCGCTATTCCGCACCGAACTGTCAGTTGGAGGAATACGAACTGAATTGATCCCAACAAGCGCGGACGGGAACGCGGAGGAGAAGCATGATTTCTGATTTGTTTTTGAAGCCGCTGAGCAAAACGGAGGGCTATCAGGCGCTGGTGCAGGCGGTCGAAAAGAATATAGGCAAGACCGCAGCGGTGTTCGGCCTGACCGAAGGGGCGCGCACCGTGCTCACCGGGGCGCTCTCGCAGGGGCGGCGCACGCTCGTGGTCACGCCCAGCGATCAAGCGGCGCTGCGCATGGCGGAGGATCTCTCTCGCAGCGGTGTATCGGCGCTGCACTTCCCGGCGCGCGAATTGACCTTTTACCACATGGCGGCAGAGAGCCGCGAATTGGTGCATCGCCGCATCGCGGTGCTGGGCAGACTGCTGGACGAGCAGGCGCAGGTGGTCTGCGCGCCTATCGAGGCGCTGCTCATTCCGCTGATGCCGGTGGAGGAATTCCGGCGCGGCATTGTGAAGCTGGACGCGGGTGATGTGGTTGATTTGGACGAGCTTTCCAAGCTGCTGGCCGAGATGGGCTATGTGCGGCAGGAAACCGTCGAAGCGCGCGGTCAGTTTGCAGTGCGCGGCGGCATATTGGACGTCTATCCCGTGCAGTCGATGACCGCATGGCGCATCGAGCTGTTTGACGACGAAGTGGACTCTGTGCGCGAATTGGACCTGATGACCCAGCGCTCCCAGCCCGCCGACGAGGCTTGCGTGATCTATCCTGCGACCGAAGCCGCGGCGGACGGCAATGCCCTGCTGCGGGCGGCATGCGCGCTGGAAGCCGAGGTCAAAAACAGCGGCCCTGTGCAGCGCACGCCGGAAAGCGAGGTGCCCTGGCTGACCGATGAAGAGAACGAAGCAGAGGATGCCGCGCCCGCAGACGGTGCGGTGATCCGCAGATCGTCGGACGGATCGGCGCGCAGCAACACCATCGACGCGCTGAAACTGGGGCATCGCCCCGAAGGGCTGGAAAACCTGATTCCTTATCTGTATGAGAAACCGGCGTTTTTCAGCGATTACTTCGACCCGGAGCTGGTTGTGCTGGATGAAGCCGGCCGCTTGCGCGAGCGCGCGGTCAACATGGGGCTGGAATTCGCTGCCAAGCTGGAAAACGCGCTGGAACGGCAGGAGGGCTTCCCGGGGCAGTCCGCCTTGATGGACAGCTGGGACGGCTTTATCCGCATTCTGGAAAAGCGCCGCAGTGTGACCATGGGACTGCTGGCTGTGGGCATACCGGATTTGAAACTCTGCGCGAGCGTCACCATCGAAACCCGTCAGGCGCCGGATTTTCAGGGGCAGACGGCTCTGCTGGCCGAGCAGCTGCGCGATTATGCCCGCAGAGGATATGCTGTGGCGATGCTCTCCGGCGGACAGGCGCGCGGCGAACGCCTGGTGGAAACGCTGCGCGAAAAAGGAATTTCCGTCTCCTTCCGAGAGAAAGCACACCCGCTTGCACCGGGCGAAATGGCGGTCATGCCGTTGGGGCTGACGCGCGGGTTTGAACTCAAGGACGCGGATTTTGCCGTGTTGGGCGATACCGATCTGTTCGGCACCACGCGCCAGCGCGCCGCGCGCCGCCGCCACAAGGCGGGGGAAAAGATTCAGGCCTTTACGGAGCTGAAGGTGGGCGACTATGTCGTGCATGAAAGCTACGGCATCGGCATTTATACCGGCACCGAGCGCATGACGGCGGAGGGCAAGACCCGCGATTATCTGCACATTCAATATCAGGGCGGAGATTCGCTCTATGTGCCGACGGACAACCTGAGCCGCGTGCAGAAATACATCGGCATGGAGAACAAGCCGCCGAAGCTGAGCCGCCTGGGCGGCGCGGAGTGGGCGCGCAGCAAATCCCGCGCCAAGCACGAAATCCTCGAAATGGCGGATGAGCTGATCAAGCTCTACGCCGCGCGTCAGGCGGCACCGGGATATGCCTTCTCTGCCGACACGCCCTGGCAGCGCGATTTTGAAGACGACTTCCCCTATGAGGAAACGCCCGATCAGCTTCAGTGCATTGAGGAAATCAAGCAGGATATGCAGCAGCCGCACCCGATGGATCGCCTGCTCTGCGGCGATGTGGGCTACGGAAAAACTGAGGTTGCCGTGCGCGCGGCGTTTAAGGCCGTGATGGACAGCAAGCAGGTCGCTTTCCTCGTGCCGACGACGGTTCTGGCGCAGCAGCATTATCAGTCCGTCAAAAAGAGATTTGCGCATTTCCCCGTGCGCATCGAGATGCTCTCCCGCTTCCGCACCGCGCAGGAGCAGAAGCACATTTTGCAGCAGCTCAAGGAGGGCAAGATCGACATCCTGATCGGCACGCACCGGCTGTTGGGCAAGGATGTACACTTTAAGGATCTCGGCCTGCTCGTCGTGGACGAGGAGCAGCGCTTCGGCGTCAAGCACAAGGAGGCGCTCAAGCAGCTCAAGAGCAGCGTCGATGTACTGACCCTTTCCGCCACGCCCATTCCGCGCACACTGCACATGTCCATGGTGGGCATCCGCGATATGTCGCTGCTGGAAACCCCGCCGGAGGAGCGCTACCCCGTGCAGACCTATGTGACGGAGTTTTCCGATGCGCTGGTGCGCGACGCGGTGATGCGCGAACTGGCGCGCAAGGGACAGGTTTATATTCTCTATAACCGAGTGCGCAGCATCGACCGCTTTTATGAGCACATCTGCCAGCTCGTGCCGGAAGCGCGCGTAGCCATCGGCCACGGGCAGATGAAGGAAAACAGCCTGGAAGATGTGATGCTCGATTTCTATGAGGGGCGGTTCGACGTGCTGGTGTGCTCCACCATCATCGAATCGGGCTTGGACGTGCCCGCAGCCAACACCATGATCGTCTGCGATTCCGATCGGTTCGGCCTGTCTCAGCTCTATCAGCTGCGCGGCCGCGTCGGGCGAAGCAACCGCCTGGCCTACTGCTATCTCACCGTGCCGCCCAACAAGGTGCTCACCGAGGTGGCGGAAAAGCGGCTCTCGGCCATCCGCGAGTTCACAGAATTCGGTTCCGGCTTCAAAATTGCCATGCGGGATTTGGAGCTGCGCGGTGCGGGCAACCTGCTGGGCAGCCAGCAGCACGGCCAGCTGGCCAACGTCGGCTACGATCTGTACTGCAAGCTGATGGAGGAGGCGGTCAACGATCTGCGCGGCAAAGCCGGGGAGAGCGTCGATATCGAAACCAAGGTCGAATTGCGCGTGGATGCGTATCTGCCGGCAAACTTCGTGCAGGGAGAGCAGCTGCGCATGGAGGTTTATAAGCGCATTGCGTCCATCGAAAACCGCGACGACTGGCGCGATGTGATGGACGAACTGATCGACCGCTTCGGTGATGTGCCGCCGGAGGCGGAAAACCTGCTGTGGATCGCGCTGTTGCGCGGGCTTGCGGCAAGGCTGGGCATTGAGCTGGTGTTCCTGCGCATGGGCAAGCTGTTGATGCGCTTTTCGCCCTACACCAAGGTGGACGGGCAGAAGCTCATCGATTCGCTCAACCGCATGAAGGACACGCGCCTTTCGCTGCGGCAGACCCGATCCGAAACGCTGCTGGCGCTCAACCAGACGGGTGAGCCGGAGGGGCTGATGGAGAGCGCGGTGGACGAACTGGAAAACCTGCTGGACGAGATGAAGCGCCGGTAGGAAACCGTTCCGTTCAAAAATTGGTTACAGAATATTATTTGCATCGTCTTGCCTTATCATGTATAATAGACAGGTGCAGAAAAGGGCGTAAAACGCCTTTTGAAGAAAAGGAGAGTATTCAACATGAAGAAACTTATCCGACTGCTGGCTGTGGCTCTGGCGGTCATGATGCTGGCCGGCTGCTCGCTGGTGACGGTGAACGAGGAGAAGATCGTCGTGGCTACGGTTGGCGACGAGACCATCACCAAGGCGGAATTCAATGAAGGCTTTAACGCGCTGCTGTCGCAGTACGGCTATACGCAGGACAGTGAAGCGATCGCTGATCAGCTCAAGACGCTCAAGGAAAACTACATCGCTCAGATGGTGGAAGATAAGGTTCTGGAGCGGAAGATCAAGGAGCTTGGCTTGGATCAGGTGACGGATGAGGAAAAGGCCGCCGCCGAGCAGGAAATCCAGGATTGGTATGACGAACAGTATGCCGCGCTGGTCGAGAACTTCAAGACGGATGATACGGTGGAGGATCCTGAAGCCAAGGCTGCGGAGACCATTGAAAACTACCTGAGCCAGTATGGCCTGACGCTGGACCAGATGAAGGAAAACAGCGTGGCCAGCATCTCTTCCGATAAGCTCTACGACTATGTGACCAAGGACGTCACGGTCACCGAGGAAGAGGCCAAGATCGAATTTGCCAATAAGGTTGCCGCCGCGAAGGAAAAGTACGATGCGGATCTTTCCGCGTATGTTTCCGACTTTGAAAACGGCGCGACCATTTACTACACCCCCGAGGGATGCTACTATATCAAGCATATCCTCATTTCGCTGACCGACGAGCAGAAGCAGGACATCAAGAACCTGCGCGCGGACGACGATGAAACCGTCGCGGCGACGGCCGACGAAAAGCGCGAGGAGTACCTGCTGACCATCCGCGAGAAGGCCGAAAGCGTGCTCAAGCTCGTGGACGAGGGCGGCGATTTCGAGGCCCTGATGGAAGAATACGGCGAGGATCCCGGCATGAAGAACGAAGCCTATAAAAACGGCTATCTGACTTATGCGGGTGACACCGGTTTTGTGACCGAATTTGCCGACGCTTGTGCGGCACTGACCGAGGACGGCATGACCTCTGGCTTGGTCGGCTCTGACTTTGGCTACCACATCATCCGCCGTGTGTCCACCGTGCCTTCGGGCGAGGCGACTTTTGAAGATGTCAAGGATTCGCTGATGGAATCCATGCTCACTGATAAGAAGAGCACGACTTACGATCAGCAGGTGGAAGCCTGGGTCAAGGAAGTCAACCCCGACATCAAGACCGATAAGCTTTGATGCGGAATTTTTGAGGTGAAATGAAGATGAGGGCGACCGACGAAAAAGATTGTATTTTCGCCGGTCGTCCTTTGCTATACAGAGGTGAATAAATTATGAAAAAAAGATGGCTTGCAAGTGCAATTGCGTTATGGGTTCTGCTGACCGGATGTTCTGCACCCCATGTGCAACTGGAGACGGAACTGCCCGAAGACACTGTACAGGCACCGGAAATCACGCCTTCGCCTGAGATTGAACAGGAAGTGCAGATGATAAGCGGCAGTGAAAAGCTCGGCAGCGTGACCTATCGCCCTGACGTTGTACCCAGTGCCTTTGCAGACGGCGAAAAGTTTTCGCAGGAACTGTATTCTCGTTTGGTTGAAGCAATTCGCCAGGGCGCGGATGCGGCGGATTTGAGCGGCGTGGAAGCGACGGAGGCACAGTTTGACGGTGTAAGGGCGTTTTTGCTGACGAGAAATCCATGGGGAACGCTTAACGATGTGGTGCGCGACGCGGACGGTAATGCCAAGATCACCTACACGACGGCGGATGTGCAGGAGCGTGTGACCAAAGCGGCTGAGTTTGACGACGCAGTGACGCGTCTGTTAGACGCTGCCGTGCCGGAGGGCAGTTCTCAGCTTTCCGCAGCGATCTCGCTGTACAAGGTCGTAGCGCAAACCGTGCAGCAGGACAACGAAACGCAGGATTGCCGCCTTTACAGCGCACTGGTGCAGGGACTTGCACAGGATAGCAGCTTCTATGCCGAGAGCTACAGCTTTTTGCTGGATCAGATCGGCGTGGAGAATGCCGTGGTGTTTTCGGAGGACGGTGAATACGCCTGGAATGTGCTGACGCTGGACGGTCAATCCTATCACTGCGACGCACAGACCGAAGCGGGGCTCGACGGCGGACAGGCGCTGAGCTGCTTTGGACTGAGCGATGCGCAGATTGCAGAAAAGAACGGCTGGAACACCTGGAGAAGCGAGAATGAAACGCTGCTGCAATGCAGCAAGTCGCTATTTGAAGCGGTGCAGCAGGCGCCGTATGCTGACGTGGACGCGGCGGGCTGCGCGGTGTATTTCTCCAAAATGGAGGGCCGTGAAGGCGTTTTCCGCTATGACCTGAACAACGGTGAGGTGCTCGAAGTGCAGTCTGTGCTGCCGAAACAGCTGGCGGTGCTGGGCGAAAACGTCTATTTCATCAATCAAGATGAGCAGATGCTCTACCGCTGCCGCACGACCGACGGCGATCTTCGCCAGGCGTTGGAAAACGTGCCCGTCAGTGCGATCCGCCGCGTAGGCAGTGAGCTGCGTTATGTCACGGCAGACGATCCCGACCAGACCGAGAACGTGATCTCTATGGACTAAGCGATAATTGGGCTCCTTTCCCTACTGTGTTTGCATTTTCTTTACGCTTTCGTTATAATGAAAACATAAAGAAAACGTTTCACCGGAAACACAGATGTGGGAGGAGCCTTTTTTATGAAACTCACAGATCGAATACGCGACTTTTTCATTCCCCGCAAGATGGTTCGACAGGAACTGATCTGCGGGGAATTGCCGTCCAGTAAAGAAATCTACCAGACGGCGTTCCGCATCGCCTGGCCGTCCACGCTGGAAGCGGTGCTGGTGGGGCTGGTCGGCGTGATCGACACCATCATGGTTTCGGCGCTTGGTTCCGGAGCCATCGCCGCTGTTGGCCTGACCAATCAGCCTAAGATGATCGTGCTGGCTACCATCATGTCGCTCAACGTTTCTGTCACGGCGATTGTTGCTCGGAGAAAGGGTGCGATGGAGCGATTGGATGCCAATCGCTGTCTTCGCTTTTCGATGCTGCTCAGTGCTGTGATTGCCATTGTCCTCAGTGCGCTTGGGTATTTCTTCGCTCGACCGATGATGATTTTTGCCGGCGCAGGCGAAGATGTGCTGAACATGGCGGTGACGTATTTCAAGATCATCATGGTCGGCACACTGTTTAACGGACTTTCGATGACCATCAACGCGGCGCAGCGCGGTGCGGGCAACACCAAGATCTCCATGGTGACGAACCTGGCCGCGAATCTGGTCAACATGGTGTTTAACTATCTGCTCATCAGCGGGCACTGCGGCTTTCCGGCGCTGGGCGTTGCGGGTGCGGCCATTGCAACGGTGATCGGCTCGGTGGTGTCGCTGGTGATTGCGATCATCTCGCTGCTGTATCACGACGGCTTCCTCAGCCTGCGGATGAAGTGCAGCTGGCTGATGGATAAGCTCTCGCTGCATTCCATGGCCTCGATTTCACTCAGCGCCTTTGTGGAGCAGGCGTTCATGCGCATCGGCTTTTTTACCTATGCCAAGATTGTCGCAGGTCTCGGCACGCAGGCCTTTGCGACCCACCAGATCGCCATGAACGCGATGAGCATGTCCTTTACCTTTGGCGACGGTCTTTCGGTGGCGTGTGCGTCGCTCGTCGGGCAGAACCTCGGTGCAAAACGGCCGGATCTCTCGATCATTTACGGCAAGGTTGGCAACCGGCTGGCGCTGTGCATTTCCACGGTGCTCAGCATTCTGTTCTTCACCTGTGCCGAACCCATCATGCGTCTGTTTACCGACGAGGCGGAGATCATCCGCGCGGGCATTCCGCTGCTGTATTTCCTGGCGTTCATCACCTACGCGCAGACCTCGCAGGTGGTGTTTTCCGGCTGCCTGCGCGGCGCGGGCGATACCAAGTTTGTCGCGGCAGTTTCGTTTGTCAGCATTCTGTTCCTGCGCCCGCTGCTTTCCTATGTGCTGTGTTATCCGCTGCAATTTGGGCTGATCGGCGCATGGGTGGGCGTGACCATCGACCAGTTTGCCCGCCTGATCGCGACACTGTGGCGCTTCGGCTCCGGCAAGTGGACCAAGATCCGCGTCTGACGGCAATGCGTTGACATCAAATACCGTGCGTGCTATACTTGTCCATTAGGGGAGCTTGCATCATACAGGCTGAGAGGAAGGTGTTCCCTTCGACCCATTGACCTGATGCGGGTAATGCCGTCGTAGGGAGGCGGGAAAAGTACGCTTTTCATACGGAGTATCGTCCATCGGGCGATGCTCCGTTTTTGTGTAAAAGGAGGGCCGGTATGCTGGGAGAGATGCTGCAAAATGTCCGTGAAAATAGGCCGCTGGTGCATTGCATCACGAACTATGTCACGGCGAACGACTGCGCCAACCTGCTGCTGGCCTGCGGCGGATCGGCTATCATGGCGGACGAGATGGAGGAAGCCGAGGAGGTCACGTCGCTGTGCGGCGGACTGGTGCTGAATCTTGGCACGCCCAATCCACGAAAGGTTGAAGCAATGCTGCGCGCGGGGCGCGAAGCCAACCGGATGGGACGTCCTGTGGTGTTCGATCCCGTGGGAGTGGGCTGTTCGGCCTTCCGGCGCGAGGCAAGCTCAAGGATATTGGAGCAGGTGCAGCTTTCCGTGATTCGCGGCAATGCCTCAGAGATTGCGGCGCTGACCGGCGGCGAGGCGGGACGGTGCGGCGTGGATGCAGATGCTTCCGCCGCTTCGGCAGAAAAAAGCGCACGGTTGTTGGCGAAGAAAACCGGCGCGGTGGTTGTTGCGTCGGGAGCGACCGATCTGGTTACGGATGGGGAAGCGCTCTATTGCGTGCACAATGGACACCCGATGATGCGCACCGTCACAGGCACGGGCTGCCAGCTTTCTGCATTGACCGGCGCTTATGTGGCGGCAAATCCGCAGAACCTGCTGCGGGCGGCGCTGGCTGCGACCTGCACTATGGGGCTGTGCGGTGAAATTGCACAGGGGAGACTTCAACCGGAGGATGGAAACGCCGCCTATCGAGACCGCATCATCGACGCGGTTTTTCATCTGACGGCGGAGGATTTGGAGAAGGGAGCGCGCTATGAACTTTACGAAGGATAACCTGCGGCTTTATGCGGTGACGGACCGCAGCTGGCTGCGGGGGCAGACGCTGATGCAGCAGGTCGAGCAGGCGCTGCTGGGCGGCGCGACGCTCGTGCAGCTGCGCGAAAAGGAGCTGGAGGAAAGCGCCTTTTTGCAGGAGGCCGTCGAAATGACACGGCTTTGCCACCGCTTCGGCGTGCCGCTGCTCATCAACGACAATGTGGAAATTGCTCGAAAAAGCGGCGCGGACGGCGTACACGTCGGGCAGGAGGATATGGAAGCCTCGGCGGTGCGCGGGATTTTGGGCTCCGGCATGATCGTCGGGGTTACGGCCAAGACCGTGGAGCAGGCAAAGCGCGCGCAGGACGCGGGCGCGGATTATTTGGGCAGCGGCGCGGTGTTCGGTTCGTCTACCAAGCGCAACGCAAAGCCCATGACGAAGGAAACCCTGCGCGAAATCTGTGCGGCGGTGCGCATTCCCGTGGTCGCCATCGGCGGCATCAATCGCGAAAACGCGGCCGGGCTTGCGGGCACGGGCATAGCGGGCATCGCCGTGGTTTCCGGCATTTTTGCTGCGGAAGATATTGAGCGGGAATGCAAAATATTGCGCGGCATCGCGGATCAGATGGTTATATAAATTCGACCTCATTGCCTTTGCGCATTTGAGATAAATCACTTTGAAGGAGAAAAGGGGGATCGTCAAAGCACTGCTCTGTTTGGAGCCCGCCGGAGGGGGAGCGCCCTGCGGCGTGAACAAAAGCAGCGATGGGAAGCCGTGTTCCGGCGTGAGAGGAGACCAGCAAGTCTCGACCGACCAGCAGAAAAACAACTTTCATGCTGTTCCCGCGAGGGAGGCTGTCTTTTTGTCGTGCTTTTGCCGCCCTCAGCTCAATTCAAAAGGAGAAAAAACTCAAATGAAACGCAATCTTGTCATTCGCCTGACCCTTGCGGGTCTTCTCGTCGCCATCGCCGTGGTCGGCAGTCTGTTGTCCTTCCCCGTGTTCGGCAGCAAGTGTGCGCCGGTGCAGCACATGGTCAACGTCGTGGCGGGCATCCTGCTGGGGCCGTGGTATGCGTTGGGCGTCGGCTTTCTGGCGGCGTTGATCCGCAACCTGACCGGTTTGGGCAGCCTGCTGGCATTCCCAGGCAGCATGGTGGGTGCGCTGCTTTGCGGTCTGGTGTGGAAATACACTAAAAAGCTGCTTCCCGCCCTGTTGGGCGAAGTGATTGGCACCGGTGTGCTCGGCGGTCTGCTGGCCTACCCCATCGCCATTGCGTTCATGAACGTTTCGGCGGCGAATGTCGCGTTCTATGCTTATATCGTGCCGTTCCTGATCTCCACGGCAGTGGGCTCGATCATTGCGGGTGCGGTGCTGTTTGCGCTGAAGAAGAACGGCGCGCTTCAAACCATCCAGAATAAGCTGAAGTAAAAGTGGCTTTCTGCGATGGAAAATGCAAAATCGACAAAGTGAGGAAAAGCATCATGAGTACGAAAATGAAAACGGCATTATCCATCGCGGGGAGCGATTCCAGCGGCGGCGCGGGCATTCAGGCGGACATGAAAACCATGTCCGCCCACGGTGTTTACGCCATGACCGCCATCACGGCCCTGACGGCGCAGAATACCACCGGCGTGACCGGCATATTGGAATCCACGCCGGAATTCCTGGCTGCGCAGCTGGATGCAGTATTTACGGACATCTTCCCCGATGCGGTCAAGATCGGTATGGTCTCCAATGCCGCGCTGATCCGGGTCATCGCGCAGAAGCTGAAGCAATACGGCGCAAAGCACATCGTGGTCGATCCCGTCATGGTGGCCACCTCCGGCTCCAAGCTGATGCAGGACGAGGCGGTTGATACGCTCAAAGCCGAGCTGCTGCCCCTGGCGGAGGTTGTTACGCCCAACATCCCTGAAGCGGAAATCCTCTCCGGCATGGAGATTCGTTCCGCCGCCGACATGGAAAAGGCGGCTAAGTTCATCTCGGAAAACTATTCCTGCGCCGTCCTGCTCAAAGGTGGGCATGACTTAAACGATGCCAACGACCTGCTCTATCGGAACGGCAAAGCGGAGTGGTTCTACGGCAAGCGCATTGACAACCCCAATACCCACGGCACGGGCTGTACGCTCTCCAGCGCGATTGCATCGGAGCTGGCCTGCGGCGAGGATTTGAGCACGGCAGTGAAGCGCGCCAAGGATTACATCTCCGGCGCATTGGCAGCCATGCTCGACCTGGGCAAGGGCAGAGGGCCGATGAACCACCTCTTTGACCTCAAGAGCGCATATATTCGGGAGGAGTGAGCAAGATGCAGAAGGTTTCGGAGATTCTTTACCAGGCGGCGGCGCCTTATTGGGAAAAGTGTTTGAACCACCCCTTCGTGGTCGGCATCGGCGACGGCACGCTGGACGAGGAAAAGTTCCGCTTCTATATGCTACAGGACTACCTCTATCTGTTTGACTATGCCAAGGTGTTCGCGCTGGGCGTGGTCAAGGCGCGCGACCCGGAGCTGATGCGCGCCTTTGCCAAGGATCTTGCGGGCATACTGGACGGCGAAATGGACACCCATCGCGCCTACATGAAGCGATTGGGCGTAACCGAAGAGCAGGTGCTCTCCGGCAAGCCTTCGCTGTCCAATACGTCTTATACGCATTACATGCTTGCCGTGGCGCAGTCCGGCAGCGAGGCGGAGATCGTCGCGGCGCTGCTCTCCTGCTCGTGGAGCTATGCGGACATCGGCCAGAAGCTGGGCAAAATTCCCGGCGCGGCGCAGCATCCTTTCTTCGGCAAATGGGTGAGCGATTATTCCAGCGAAGGCTATGCGCAGATGAACACCGCGCTGGTGGCGCTGATGGACAAGCTGGCCGAAGGTGCTGACGAAAAACAGATCCAACACCTGACGGAAATCTTCGTCAACTGCACCCGCTATGAACTGGGCTTCTGGGACATGGCGTGGGAGATGCGGCTGTAAAAGCCCAACAAAAAGGTCCTGCAGAAAATTGCAGGACCTTTTTGTTGTAAATCAGAAGGAAGACTATTCATTTCCAAGTTTTGAGACCAAGTCCACAGCTATTTTGCCTTTTGCAGATAATTCCTCCAATCGGTTGCTTTCTTCTACTTCAATTTCAAAGGCGGCATCTTGTATGCGGACAAACAGATCTTCGTCTGTCTCCTCTCTATTTCTCCCTCACGCATTGGGGGGATCATTCTTTATTGTCGAAGCGGACGTGTACGGCGATGTCGCGGCCATAGTTGCCGAAACCGCTGCCGAAGAGGGTCAGGCCGCCGCCGCTGCGGCCGCCGGAGACATCCAGCCGGTAGGGGAGAGGTTCACCGGGGCGGATGGGCAGCTGATCCGCCGTCGCATTGCCGATGCGCTCACCGTCCATGAATGCGCCGTCGGAGTTGACGGTCAGGGTTTTGAGCAGACCATATTGGTTCAGCGAATCGCTCCACCAGGACGGATTGCACAGACCGCGGCGGTCGCCGTAGTCACCGGGGCTGACCCATTGCCCCAATTCTACGCCGCAGAGCGAAAAGGTGAGGCGGCTCGGCCAGTCGGCGCAGGTTCCCGGCGCTTCGGAGGAAATCTCCTGCGTGATAGAGATAGAGCGCAGCGTCTGCCCACGCGGGACATAATTCGGGATGTTGTAGGTCAGCTGCCCCGCCAATATCCACAGCACGCCCGCCTGAAAATGGCGCGGGTCGTCAAAGTAGCGCGGATCGTCCAGCTGGCCGATCAGGCCGCTGCGCAGCGCCAGCCCGCAGGTCGGCTCCGCACGGTGCGACACATACCCGCCGATGGGTAGAGCGACTTCGTAGCCGTCCTGCACGGATTCTGCGCAGCCGAAATCGAGCAGCAACCGGTCTTGGCGCAGCGACACCATGCGCTTGACGCCGTGAACGCCGTTTGCGTCCTCCACGCGCACCAGCCTTGCCTGTTCCAACGCGCGGATGTGTCCCGTCACCGCGCCCCCGGAAAGCCCCAGCAATCCGGTCAGTTCCCCTGCGCTCAGCGCGCCGCGCACCGCAACCAGCCGCAGCAGCTCCACGCGCTTTGTGTGGCTCAGCGCTTTGCCCAGCGCCTCCATTTCGTCATAGCCGATCTGCTGCATCCTGCATGCCTCCCTTGACTTTTTGCTGCTTCCATGGTATCATGGCCATGGGCTTTAAGTCAAGATAAATCTTTTTAAGATATCATAAAATAAAAGGAGCGAATTTCATGGTACAGCAGTTCATCTTCCCGGATCAGGCGGGCGCGGTCATCCAGCCGGAGATCTACGGCAATTTCTCCGAGCATCTCGGCCGCTGCATCTACGACGGTTTCTTTGTGGGCAAGGACAGCCCCATCCCGAATGTCAACGGCATGCGCACGGACGTTGTGGAGGCGTTCAAACGCATCGGTCTGCCGGTGCTGCGCTGGCCGGGCGGATGCTTTGCCGACGAATATCACTGGCAGCAGGGCATCGGCCCGCAGGAAAACCGCAAGCGCATGGTCAACACCAACTGGGGAGGCGTGGTGGAGGACAATAGCTTCGGCACGCACGAGTTCATGGAACTTTGCCGCCAGATTGGCTGCAAGCCCTATATCAACGGCAACGTCGGCTCCGGCACCGTGCAGGAGATGGCCGAATGGATTGAATACATGACCGCAGGCGGGGATTCCACCATGGCGCAGCAGCGCGCGGGCAACGGCCATGCCGAGCCCTGGAAGGTCGATTATTTCGGCGTGGGCAACGAAAACTGGGGCTGCGGTGGAAATATGCGCCCGGAATACTATGCCGACCTGTTTCGCCGCTATCAGTCCTACGTCAAGCAATACGGTCCCAATAAGATCTACAAGATCGCCTGCGGCCCCGGAACCAGCATGGAAGATCCCAACTGGCGCTGGACCGAAGTGCTGATGGCCAACGCCGCGCCCTATATGGACGGCATTTCGATGCACTATTACACCGTGCCGGGCGACTGGCAGCACAAGGGCAGCGCGACGGATTTCACCGAGGAAGAATACCGCGAGACGCTGAAGAAGTCGCTCTTTATCGACGATCTGGTGCGCGGTCACGGCGCGATCATGGACCGCTACGACCCGGAAAAGCGCATCGGCCTGATCGTGGACGAGTGGGGTACCTGGTATGACGTCGAGCCCGGCACTAACCCCGGCTTCCTCTACCAGCAGAGCACCATGCGCGATGCGATGGTCGCGGGAATGACGCTCAATATCTTCAATAAGCACGCCGACCGCGTCAAGATGGCCAACATTGCGCAGGCGGTCAACGTCCTGCAGGCCGTGGTGCTCACCGACGGTGCGCAGATGGTGCTCACGCCCACGTTCTATGCCTTTGAGCTTTACAAGGCGCATCAGGGCGCGCGGCTGCTGAAGTCCGAGCTGATTGCGGGCGAGAAGGACGGCCTGCCCGTGGCGCATGAATCGTCCTCCGTGCAGGCGGACGGTTCCATCACGACGACCATCTGCAATCCTTCGGCGGGCAATGCGCTGCCCATGCGCACGGTGATTGCGGGCAAACACGTTTCGCTCCGCAGCGCCGACCTGCTCGCCGGCGATATCCATGCGCATAACGATTTTGAAGAGGGCAATGCGGTTGCAATCGCGCCCTTTGAGGGCATCAAAGTTGCCTATGAGGGTGAGGACACGGTGCTGACCTACACGCTGCCCGCGTGCGCGCTGGCCCGCATCACGGTACAGTGAGCGCGCAGCGCCAGCCCTGCCGCAAATGCCTGCTCTCCGACGAGGCGGATCAGGCGGCTTACGCCACGGTGAAGGACTACATCGACTCGCTGCCGCCGGAGCGCCGCACGGATGAGAAGACCTATCGGGCACGGCTGGAGGTTTGCCGCCGCTGCGAATTTCTGCACAACGCCTTGTGCGTCAAGTGCGGCTGCTATGTCGAAGTGCGCTGCGTCAAGCGCCGTCTGACCTGCCCGGACGTCCCGCCGAGATGGATATAATCCCTAAAGAGACCGACAGCCGCAACAGTGATGAACTGCTGCGGCTGTCGTTTATGATTTTTGTCCCGCAACCGAAAAGTTGCGCGATAGTTGGTGGCGCAACCGGAGGAATCCATGGGATAATGGGCCTACAAAAGAGAAAGGAGGAAAGTAAAATGCGATTTGGATTCGTTCAAATTCTGCTTCTGCTTCTGCTTCTGATATTCCCTTTGACGGCGGCGGTGATCTATGTGATTTATCTGCTGATCAAGGCCCTGCGGAAGTACACGAAGTCGGAACCGGTAAGAAGGGCAAAAGCGGAAGACGCGAAAACGCTCGGCGAAGTTCTGAAAAAACGCCGGATGGACTGCAAAATGACGCAGGAATTTGTGGCAGAAACCCTGGGCGTGAGCCGTCAGGCGGTTTCCAAATGGGAAAGCGGCGCGTCCGATCCCAGCACCACGAATCTGATGGCGCTGGCCAAGCTGTTCGGCACGACGGCAGAAGAGCTTTTGAAAGAAACAAAGTAAAATGAAGAGCGCAGTGATACAGGATTTTTTCCCGTATCGCTGCGCTCCTTTCCTTTACAGGTCATGCGCCAACAGCGAATATTCCACTAAATCATGCCAGCGGCCGTCTTTGCCGCAAAAGCGTTCGCGCAGTATTCCTTCTTTATTCATGCCCAGCTTTTGCATCACGCGCTCGGAGGCGGTGTTTTCGGTGCAGCACTTGGCTTCGATGCGGTGAAAACCCACTTCGCGGATCAAATACTCGATGGCGGCGCGGGCGGCTTCCGCGGCGTATCCTTTGCCCTGAAAGGCTGTGCCGATCTTCCAGTCCATTTCACACCGGCGGCTGCTTGTGCCGAAGTTGTCTACAAAGAGTTCGCCAACCACTTCGCCGCTGTGCGCTTCTTCAATCGCCCAATCATAGGTGCGCGGGTCGGCGTAGGCCTCGTCTGCGGAGGATAACCACTCCTGCACCTCGTCGGCGGTCTGCGGCTGCGCGCTTAAATAGCGGTAGATTTCTTCGTCCGCCGCCCAGTTGTGCAGACAGCTTTCTGCGTCCTGCGGCGCGAAGGGGCGCAGCGTCAGGCGCACGGTGGAAAGCTGTTTTGTTCCTTTGTGTTTCGTTTGAAAAATCACTCCTTGATGCGCAGCCCCAGCAGGGAGGAAAGCGCCAGCGCTTGGCTTGCGGCCACAATTGCGCCGCGCAGCTCCGGCGCGCCCTGCAAAAGAATGCCGTCCAGCTGGCAGGTCGTCAGATCCAGCCCGAAAAGCTTCGTGTTCAGCAGTTCTGCGCGCGTCAGGTCGCAGTTGTTCAGCGTCAGGTTCTTGATCTCGGCCAGGCTTTGCAGACCGGCTTCAGTAAGCTGACAATCCGAAAAGACAACCTGGTTGATCTTGCAGGCGGAGAGATTGACCATGCGCATCGGGCATTCGGTAAAGCGCACGCTGCGCAGCCTTGCAGCGCTTAAATCGCTGCCCAGCAGTTTGCACCCGATCAAGTGTACCCGCTGTAAATAAAGCCCTGCGAAGCGTGTGTTGGAAAGGTCGCAGCGGTCGAAAACGACGTCGGTGAAGGCTGCATCCTTCCATTGCGCGCCGCGCAGATCACAGCCGCGGAATATGCAAGCCCGAAACTCTGCACCCCGGCAGGAGGTATAGGATAAATCCTGATTGATATAGAGCTGCCCCTCCGGCGCAGGAGGATCGTCCGCAGATGCATCCAACTCGGCGTATAGATCCCCGCCGCGTACAAGTGATGCTTCGTCGATCTGCGGCGGAAAGGGCGGCAGCGGCTTTTTGTCCGGAATATTGCGCATAAAAAATCAAGCCTCCCGAAAAACAGTCGGCTTGATTATAGCATATTCCGCTGTGCTTGGAAAGAAAGCGGATGATTACGCCCGAACGGGTATGCAGACCAGACGCCCCTTCAAAAAGTCCGTGGGCGTGAAGGTCGGATTGGCCATCATCAGGCTTTGCAGGGAGATGCCCAGCTGCTGCGCCAGCGCCGCGGCAGTCGTGTCTGCGCCGAGTTCCTGTGCAGCCGCGCCGTTCGCACAGCTGCCGCGCGAACCGGCGGGCGGGATGCACAGCCGCTGCCCCTGCACCAACGCCGTCAGGTCTACGCTGGGGTTGGCGGCGGAAAGCGCTGCGTAGGAAATGTTATACTGCACGAGATAATCCGCAAAATCCGTCGAGGTCACGCGCACGGCGGTGCTTACCTCATCGCACTCTGCGATGCAGTTGCAGCGCGGGATGCACAGCTGCTGGCCGATCACCAGCCGGGCGTTGGTTTGGCCGGGATTGGCGGCGAGCAGTTCGATCAGCGTCACGTCAAAGCGCTGGGCGATGCGCCGCAGCGTATCGCCCGCCTGCACGGTGTAGAGCGTGCCGTTCGGGCAATTGGGCGCGATGGGCGTTGGGGGAGCGAAAGGGATGACAGGCGTGGAGGGCAAGGTGGGCATGGGCAGTCCGTCCGGCCCCACTCCCGGTTGAGCGGGTTCATCGTCCGATGCACTGTCGTCGGGCAGGGTGGGCATGGGCAGTCCGTCCGGCCCCTCTCCCGGTTGAGCGGGCTCATCGTCTGCCGCATTGTCGTCCGGTAGAGGAGGTGTGGACAAATCGCCGGTATCGGGCTGTGCCGGCGCAGTGTCATTTATGTCCGCAGGGACGCAGATCACGTCGCCCTTTTTGTAGCCGTAAGGGTTCAGCGACGGGTTGTAGAACAGCAGCTCGGTCAGCGTGATGCCGCGGGTTTCTGCAATGGAGCGCAGCGTGTCGCCCGCCTCAATGGTGTAGGCGGCATAACCGTCCGGACAGGAGATGGACTGCGCAGTGCTGGTGGCAGGGCGCGTGCCGAAAAGCGCGTCCATGTCCTCGCGGGTGTAGGCAGAATATGTAGGCTGAATCTTTTTCAAGGGGTAAACAGCTCCTTTCCGCTTTTTTCACTACAGCTTATGTGCTGCGTGGGGAAAACGTGCGTGTGGGGAGAAAATGGACTGTTCGCAGGGAGGGGGATGTGGTAGAATGGAGAAGAAAATAAGCGCGGGGAGGGAACACAAGGCAGCATGGAGGAAATCATCGGCGCGCTGAGCAGGCTGCGCATTCCGCTGACCGCGGATGAGTTTCAGCTCCAGGAGCTGGTCGCGGAAGCGCTGCGCAGCGGCGGCATTGCGTTTGAAAAAGAGGCGCGGCTGGCGCCGAGGTGCCGGGTGGATTTCCTCTGCGGGGGCGGCGTGGCCGTGGAGGTCAAGCGCGGCAAGCCCCCGCACGGTAAGCTGCTGGAGCAGATTCGCCGTTACGCATCCCTGACGCAGGTGAATGCCTTGATTCTGGTCGTGGAACGCACGGCGGAGCTTCCGCACACCGTCTGTGGTAAGCCCTGCCGCGTGGTGGCGCTGAACCGGCTTTGGGGGGTGGCGGTGGGATGAGCGATTACGATCCTTATGACGAGCTGCCCGAACTGCCGGACGATTTGATTCTTCCGCCGTATCTGCGCCAGAATGGCGAGGGCGGGATGCGCACTTACGGCGAATTGAGCTATAACCGCCGCAGCCGGTCCTGGGTCATCAAAGGGGAGCCTGCGGTCTGCCAGATGGCCAAGCGGCTCTTTCCAGGCTGCGACGGTAAGGGGCGCGGCGTAGCAAGGTTTACCGCCAACCGGCGCAACACCGGCGATCTCAACTGGCTGATGCTGCGCTACCCGTTGCGCATTCGAGAAACCGATGCCCTGCGCTGGCAGGAAGCGCTGGAGGGTGCGCGGGAGTTTGCACGGGCGCGGGAGCGCGCACGGCAGGCGCCGCAGGGCATCGATCCGCCGCCGGCATTCTTCAAGGGTACGCTGATGGATTTTCAACGCGAGGGCGCGGCCTATCTTTGCAACACCCCGCGCGCGCTGCTGGCGGATGAGATGGGTCTGGGCAAAACCGTGCAGGCCCTGGCCGCTGTGGCGCAGACGCAGAGCTATCCGCTGCTGCTCGTCGTGCCGCCGCATTTGGTGACCAACTGGCAGCGGGAGATTCAGAGCTTTTTGCAGAACGCGGACGGCAGCGAACCAAGCGTTCATGTGATTCGGGGCTTAAAACCCTATGAGCTGCCGGAAGCGCAGATCTATATCATTCATTATCTGCTGCTGCGCGGGTGGAAAACCGCGCTGCCGCAGATTGATTTTGAAGCCGTGGTCTTTGACGAAATTCAGGAGCTTAGGCACAGCGGCACGGAAAAATACAGCGCTGCGTCGCTCCTTGCGGAGAAAGCGCCGAGGGTCTGGGGGCTTTCCGGCACGCCGATCTACAACCGCGGCGGCGAGATCTGGAACGTCATTAACATCCTTGACTTCCACGCGCTGGGTGATTGGGAGAGCTTTACGCGCGAATGGTGCTACGGCTACGGCAACAACATCGTCGCCAAGCCCGACCTGCTCGGCGAAACGCTGCGCGAGGAGGGCTATATGCTGCGCCGCACGAAGGACGCGGTGCTCGATCAACTGCCGCCCAAGCGCCGTTTGGTGCAGGAGATCGACGCGGACGACGAGGTGTACCGCAAACTCATGGAGCCTGCGATGGAAGCCGCCCGCCGCCTGCGCGATGCGCAGACCTCGTTTGACCGCACGCGCATCGAGGATGAAATCTGCCAGCGGATGCGGCAGGCCACGGGCGTAGCCAAAGCGCCGTATGTCGCGGCGTTTGTCCGCGCACTGATCGAGGGCGGAGAAAAGGTACTGCTGTTTGCGCACCATCATCAGGTGATGGACGCTTATCGCACCGCGCTGCACGCGGCAAAGCCCGTCTTTATCACGGGGCGTGAAACCACGCAGCAGAAGGATAAGTCTGTGGATGCGTTCATGAACGGCAAGACCGACCTTTGCTGCATCTCCATGCGCGCCGCGGCGGGTTTGAACCTGCAAAGGGCTACCTGCGTGGTCTTTGGAGAATTGGATTGGTCGCCTGCTGTGCACACGCAGGCGGAGGACCGTGCCCACCGCATGGGGCAGAAGGACAGCGTGCTCTGCTATTATCTGGTGTCGCCCAGAGGGAGCGATGCACAGATGCAGGAGGCACTCGGCCTCAAGGTCAGCCAGTTTGTCCAGCTGATGGGCGATCAGGTGCAGTCCGAAAGCGAAGCGCTGCAAATGCAGCAGGAGGCGAGGGAGCACATTCGCATCCTGGCCGAGCAATTGGAAAGGCGTATTGAAGAGGGAATTGAATGAGGGCCAGCGCCCTATGTATCATAAGTAAACAGGAGGAACTCATCATGAAAATCGGCGTGAGCAGTTACAGTTTCCATCAGGCGGTGTCCGCGGGACGCATGAGCACCTATGACATTGTGGACGCAGCGGCGAAGATGGGCTTTGAAGAGATCGACTTTGCTGTGCTGCTGGGGGACGATCCGCTGGAGGAAATGTGCAAAAAGCTGGGTAAGCAGGCCAAGGACGCAGGGATCGGCGTGAGCAACTACGCCGTGGCAGCGGATTTCCTGAACAAGAATCTGGATGAAGAAGTCGAGCGCGTCAAGGACGAACTGCGCAACGCGGTGCTGCTCGGCGCGCGTACCCTGCGCCACGATGCGGCGTGGAAGCTGCCGGAGGACGGCTCCATCCGCACCTTCCGTCAGGCGCTGCCCCGCATCGCGGAGGGCTGTCGCCGCGTCACCGAATACGCCGAAACCCTCGGCATCCGTACCATGACCGAAAACCACGGCACCTTTGTGCAGGAAAGCGCCCGCGTCGAGGCGCTGATCGAGGCGGTGGACCACCCGAACTTCGGCGCGCTGGTGGATATGGGCAACTTCATGTGCGCGGATGAAGCGCCCGAAAAGGCCGTGGGTGTGATGGCGCCGCTGGCCTTCCATGTCCATGCCAAGGATTTCCTCTACAAGCCCTGCACGGCGCGCAATCCCGGCAAGGGTTGGTTCGGCACGCGCGGCAGCGCGTTTCTGCGCGGCACGGTGATCGGCCACGGCGTGGTGCCGGTGGAAGCCTGCCTGCGCATCCTCAAAAATGCGGGCTACGATGGAACCGTCGCCATTGAGTTCGAGGGTATGGAACCCTGCGAGGAGGCTATTGCGCTTTCCCGCGAGAATCTCGCGGCGCTGATGCAACTGTAAACGAAGGGTAGTAAGATGAAAAAAGTCTGGATTCTTACGCTTGTGGTCTGTATTCTCTTGGTGGGAATCATCGGCTTGGTCATGCTGCTTCCCGGCTTTCAACGCAGAAACGACGTGTTTGTGTCGGATTTCAGTCTTTTGGAAGACGGAAAAGCGTTGACGGTACAAATCGGCGTGGCCGGCTCGATGGGGTATGTTCGCAAGCTGGAACCGATTGGCACGAAGGACAATGTTCTGCTGCTGGATGCGTATTCCGCGTTCGGCGGCCCGAACGGCTCCATCGGCGCGAAGGACGCTTATACGATTCCGGTTGCGGAGGATGTATCCGCCGTGGCGCTCTGCCGCAGCGACGGGGAATACGAAATTGTGCTGGAAAAGAAGAACGGGACCTGGCAAAGGGCTGAAGCCGGAAATATCGTAGAGAAATGACAAAAAGAGAAAGGCGCTGTTCCATGCGGACGGCGCTTTTTCTGCAAAAAAAGCACTTGCCTCCGACGCTGCGTCATAGTTTAGGATGTTCATCAGAGCAAGAGGCGCTCCGGCGAAGCGGAAAACGTGCTGGCGCAGGGGCTGATGAGTTTCTTTGAAGCGTTCGGCAAGATCAAAGAGAGCACCCGGCGTCCGGTGCGGTGCGGAAGCTGGCAGCGCATTTGCGGGCATACATTACGGAGCACTACTATCTCTGCACGCCGCAGACCTTGAAGGGCCTGGGCGCAATGTACGCTGCCGGCGGCGAATTTACGCAGAACATAGACAAAACCGGCGGCTTTTGCGGCAAAGGCCATGGAGATTTACTGCAAATAAGCGTCTTGAGTCTCCGTCTGTATCAGAAAATAGAAAGTAAAAGGACGCGTCTGCAAAAACTTCGCAGACGCGTCCTTTTACTTGAGTTTTATCCCTCGGCGTCGGAGGCCGGAGCGGCTTCCTGCTGCGGCACGGGCGTGAAGGTCAGGTGATCTTCGGCAAGACCCATGCGCACGGTATCGCCCAGCTTGATGCGGCCGGAGAGGATTTCCTCAGAGAGATCGTCCTCCACCATGCGCTGAATGGCGCGGCGCAGCGGACGCGCACCGTAGGTGGGATCAAAGCCCTCCTTGGCGAGGTATTGCAGCACATCGTCGTCCCAGCTCAGTGCAATGCCGCGCTCCTTGAGCCGCTGCGCAACCGAACCGACCATCAGCCCCGCGATACGCAGTATGTTTTCTTCATCCAGAGGATGGAACACAATCAGCTCATCCACGCGGTTCAGGAATTCCGGGCGGAAGGTGCGCTTGAGCTCTTCCAGCATGGATTCCTTCATCCGCTCGTAGGAGCGGGCGGACATTTCGCCCTTGCCGGTGCTGGAGAAACCCAGCGCACGGCTGTTCTTTTCCACATCCGCTGCGCCGACGTTGCTCGTCATGACGCAGATCGTATTGCGGAAATCCACCGTACGGCCGGTGGAATCGGTCAGGCGGCCGTCTTCCAGCACTTGCAGCAGGATGTTGAATACGTCGGGATGCGCCTTTTCGATCTCGTCAAACAGCACCACCGAGTACGGCTTGCGGCGCACCGCTTCGGTCAGCTGGCCGCCCTCATCGTGACCGACATAGCCCGGAGGAGAGCCGATCATGCGGGAAACGGAGAATTTTTCCATGTATTCGGACATATCAATGCGCACCAGCGCGCTTTCATCGCCGAACATGGCCTCTGCCAGTGCTTTACAAAGCTCGGTCTTGCCTACGCCCGTGGGGCCGAGGAACAGGAACGAGCCGATGGGGCGATGCACGTCCTTGAGCCCCGCTCTCGCCCTGCGGATCGCGCGGGAGACGGCGCTGACCGCTTCGTCCTGCCCGACGACCCGCTGATGCAGCGTCTCTTCCAGGTGCAGCAGACGGTCGGATTCGTCCTCCGTCAGCTGCGTGACGGGGATATGCGTCCACGAAGCCACGATCTGCGCGACCTCTTCTGCACCGACCTGCCGCTGCGCCGTGGAGCGGCGATCCTCCCAGGCTTTGCGCTGGGCCTCCATGTCGGCACGAATGGCGCGCTCTTCATCGCGAATCTGTGCTGCGCGCTCAAAGTTCTGATGCGCGATGGCCTCTTCCTTTTCCTTGTTGAGCTGCTGAATCTTGGCTTCCAGCTCCTTCATGTCCGGCGGCGTGGTGTAGGAACGAATGCGCACGCGGGAGGCAGCTTCGTCGATCAGGTCAATGGCCTTATCCGGCAGGTAGCGGTCGGTGATGTAGCGGTCTGAAAGCTGTACGGCGGCTTCAATCGCTTCGTCCGTGATGCGGACCTTATGGTGCGCTTCGTAACGGTCGCGCAGGCCCTTGAGGATGGCGACGGCTTCTTCCTTGCTCGGTTCGCCCACCTGCACGGGCTGGAAACGGCGTTCCAGCGCCGCATCCTTTTCGATGTGCTTGCGGTATTCGTCAATCGTCGTCGCGCCGATGCACTGAATTTCGCCGCGCGCCAGCGCGGGCTTGAGGATGTTCGCCGCGTCGATCGCACCTTCGGCAGCGCCTGCACCGATCAGCGTGTGCAGCTCGTCGATGAAGAGGATGATGCTGCGGTCGCGCTTGAGCTCATCCATCACATTCTTCATGCGCTCTTCAAATTCGCCGCGGTATTTTGCACCTGCCAGCATCCCGGCCAGGTCGAGCGATACGATGCGCTTGCCACGCAGCAGCTCCGGCACATTGCCCTCCGCGATCTTCTGCGCCAAGCCTTCGGCAACGGCGCTCTTGCCCACGCCCGGCTCGCCGATGAGCACGGGGTTGTTCTTGGTGCGGCGGGAGAGAATCTGGATGATGCGCTCGATTTCCTCGCTGCGGCCGATCACGGGATCGAGTTCCCCGGCACGCGCGGCGGCAGTCAGATCGCGGCCGTACTGCATCAGCGTCGGCGCGCTCTCCTGACCGGCGGAAGGATTGGCGCTGCCGGAGGAGCTTCCCTCTTGTGACACATCGCCCGGCTGCTGCCCGCGGCGCTTGAGCGCCTCCGTCGTAGCGGCCATCATGCGCTGGTAAAGCTGCTGCGTGTCCACGCCGATGTCGCGCAGAATGCGGTTGGCCACGCCCTCGCGCTCGAGCAGCAGCGCCAGTAAAATGTGCTCCACGCCTACATAGTTCTGCTGGAGCTTGGCGGCTTCCTCACGGCTCATTTCCAGCACGCGCTTGGTGCGCGGCGTGTAGCCGAAGGCTTCGGAGAATTTGAAATCCCCCATGCCCACCAGTTCCTCGATTTCATCGCAGACGCGCTCATAGGTCACGCCCAGCTTTTCCAGCAGACTCGATATGGAGGATTCTTCCTTAACGGTGCCCAGCAGAATGTGCTCCGTGCCCACATAGTTGTGGCCCATGCGGTGCGCTTCCTCCTGCGCAATGACGAGCACGCGCTGCGCGCCCTTGGTAAAGCTGTCATAAAAGTTCATGCAATGAGCCCCCTTTTTGCTCTATTGTCAGATGCCTGTTCAGGCGAGTGTTTTGCGAATGATCTCGGCGCGAAGCTCGTCGCGCTCTTTGGATTTGAGCGTGCGCCCCGCGTTGCGTTCCAGCGTGGCAGGCTGCACATCGCCCATCAACTTGTTCAGCTGGGCTGCACTGACCGGGATCAGACCGAGATCGGACGCCAATCGCGCGTCGGAGAGCCGCGCCAGAAATTCCTTGTTGGTCATGAGCCGCGCGTTGGTGAATTCGCCCCACGAGCGCATCAGCTTATCTGTGACCTGCAAGCGGGTATGCTCCATCAACAGCTCCCGTGCGGTGCGCTCGCGCTGAATGACCTGATCGGCTGTGTCGGAGAGCAGCTTGAGGATTTCGTCCTCCGTGCGGCCGAGTGTGATCTGGTTGGAAAGCTGGTAGAGCTGGCCGCTGGCCTCGCTTCCCTCGCCGTAAAGCCCGCGCACGGTCAGACCCAGCTGGCTCACCGCGCGGATGACCTGCCCGGTCTGGTGCAACATGGTCAGCGCGGCGAGATGCAGCATGACGCTGGCGCGCATCCCTGTGCCGGTGTTGGTGGGGCAGGCGGTCAAATATCCCCAGCTGCGGTCGAAGGCAAAGCGCTCGCCGCGTTCCAGCGTGCGGTCGATTCGATCCGCCTGCGCTATGGCTTCATTCAGCTGTAAGCCGGGGCGCATTGCTTGGATGCGCAGATGATCCTCTTCACCGACCATCACCGAGGCACTGCCCTCTTCAAACAGCAGCACCGCGCCGCCGTCCTTGGCGGCCAGCTCGGGAGAGATCAAATGCTGCTCCACCAGCACGCCGCGGGCGTTCTTACTTAAATCGCGCATCCGGCGCAGCGTGTGCCGTTCGCCTTGCAGCGCGTTTTCCGTGCGGGTGATGATCTGCTCTTCCTGTTCGGGACTCATGCGGCCGGGGAAGGGCACATCTGCATAATTCCTTGCCAAACGCACGCGCGTGGACTGCGCAATGGCGTCCTGTTTTTTTTCATTCTCCGGCATCCGCGTTTCCCTCCTTTTGGTCGGCAGAGCCGCTGTCCGCATCCTGTTCTCTGGTCAGCTCCCGGATGCGGTCGCGCAGCCGAGCCGCCTGCTCGAATTCTTCATCCTGCACAGCCTGATCCATCTGCCGGCGCAGTTCGTCCAGCTCGCGCTCGGTGCGCACTTCCCCTTCCAGATAGGGCGGCACCTTGCCTACGTGGTGCGCGTGGCCGTGGATGCTTTTGAGCGTTTTTTCGAGTTGCTCACCGAAGGCAGCATAGCAATGCGCACAGCCGAGCCGCCCGGTCTTTTGAAATTCCTGATAGGTTTCGCCGCAGACGTCGCAGCGCAGCGGATTTTCCTCCTCCGCCTGCTGGGGCTGCGCACCCAGAAGGTGGGAGAGAAGATCCCCCACTGAAAGCCCCTGCTGCCCGGCGCGCTTCTGCCAGCACTGGGCGCAGAGATGTTCGTATTTCTTTTTTCCTCCGATAAAGGCAGCGATGTGGATCGTCGCCTGATTCTGTCCGCATTCGTCACAAAGCATGGGTCTTATCCCTCCTCCAATACGCAGGTCAGCATTCGGCAAAACAACTTTGCCCGCAGGCGATCGGCTTCTTCATCGTCGCCCAACACGCTCTCGTCCAAACAGGTGCGCATCAAACGGGCTTGGGCCGGAGAGATGCCGCCTGTGGCGGTCAGATTCCGCAGCAGCTGTGTAGATGCGGAAGCATCCAGCCGATCGCCAACCGAATGAATGGCGCCGAGCAGCAGCTGATCCCGCAGCGCGTCCAGGCGGATGATGCGCACATATCCGCCGCCGCCCCGCCTTGACTCCACGTGATAGCCGTTTTGCGGCGTGAAGCGCGTGGAGAGCACATAGGTGATCTGCGAGGGAGCGCAGCGGAAGCGTTCCGCCAGCAGGTTGCGCTGTAAATCGATTTGCTGCGTTTCCTTCAAAGCATCGCAGATAAAGCGGGCGATGTCGTCGCATAAGCTCGCCATGAAGTCCCCTCCAATCTTTGACCTTTGTTTGACTTTCAATTTAATTATAGCATATACGAGGCGTTTTGCAATAGAAAAACCTCCCAAACCGATGGGAAAAACGGTCTGAGAGGTACAATTTACAAAATATTTATTTCTTTTTCGCTTCCGGAGCGATCTTGGAAAGATCGAACGGCGTTTCCTGATAGACGTAGTAGTTCAGCCAGTTGGCATAAAGCAGATTGGCGTGTGCGCGCCAGGTGACGATGGGTTCCTGGGTGGGGTTGTCGTTGGGGAAGTAGTGCCGCGGCACAGGCATATCCATTCCCTTGGCAATATCGCGCTCATATTCGTTTTTGAGGGTATCCGCGTCGTATTCGGCATGGCCGGTCACAAAGACGTGCTTGCCGTCCTTGGAAACGGCGAGATACAGTCCGGCTTCCGGAGAGACGGCGAGAATGTCCAGATCGGGCACAGCAGCGACATCCTCGGCGCGCACCTCGGTGTGGCGGGAATGCGGCGCGTTGAACCAATCGTCAAAACCGCGCACCAGCGGCGCTTCACGCTTGACGACACGGTGGGAGAAAACGCCGTGCATCTTCTGCGCCAGCGGATATTTCTGCACGCCATAGCGGTAGAAAAGACCGGCCTGCGCTGCCCAGCAGATGTACATCGTGGAAAAGACGTGCTCCGCTGCCCAATCCATGATGGTTTTGAGCTCTTCCCAATAGAACACTTCTTCAAAGTCCATCTGTTCCACCGGTGCTCCCGTGATGATCAGTCCGTCAAAATTGACGTCCTGCACTTCTTCGAAGGTTTTATAAAACGCTTCCAGGTGTTCCAGCGGCGTGTTGCGCGAAAGGTGCGACGCGGTGCGCAGAAAGGTGATTTCCACCTGAAGGGGCGTGTTGCCCAGGATGCGCAGCAGCTGGGTTTCGGTCACGATCTTGGTGGGCATTAGGTTCAGCACCGCGATGTGCAGCGGGCGGATGTCCTGTGTGCCGGCGCGGGAAGCGGGCATGACGAAGATGTTTTCCTGACGGAGAATGGAAATGGCGGGGAGATTATCCAATATTTTAACGGGCACTTCAGCTTTGACCTCCTGTAAGGCGGATTCTCTTCTATTGTAAGGAAACAAAGGGAAGGCGTCAATCGCGCTTTCGTGTTTTTTTGAAGGTTCATGCAACTTTTACCTCTTTCTTTTCGTCTTTTTCATAGATACGCTGCGCTTGGAAGTTGCGCGATGGGCGGATTTCATGTATAATAATCTGACAAGCGCCTATCTAACTGGGAATGCGCTTTTTCCAAGCAATGTAAAAGTACAGGAGGATGATAAACTCTATGAAAAAGTTTGCTGTTATGACTCTTGCCGCGCTGATGGCCTGTGCGCTGTTGGTCGGCTGTTCCAGCGATTCCAAGCCGGAAGCGATTCTGGAATCCACCGCTACGCCCACCCCCAGTGCGACTGCGACGGTTGCGCCGACCGCTACCCCCACCGCCACGCCTACGCCCACTGCGGCGGAGCCCACGCCCTCCTCTGTGGAAGAGATGGACGGCGAGGTTATCGACGCGGGCTTTAAGGACCTCTACAAGAAGTCTGACTATGTGGTCATCGGTACGCTGACCAAGTCCTTGGGCGAATGGAACCAGGCCCGTAAGCCCGACGGCACCGAATACAAGGACATCTACATGATGGAAAAGCAGTACACCATCAGCGTCAGCGAGGTCCTCAAGGGCAAGGGCGTCAAGGCCAAGGACAACATCACGCTGTCCCTGCCCTACCGCGATAAGTTCAGCGGTGAAAAGGACTACACGATGCGCGTCTTCCAGGAGCCCCCGCTGAATCAGGAAATGCTCTTCTTCCTGAGCAAAGACGACACCGTTAAGAAAGTGGTGGTCTATTATCCCGAGAACGAACCGCATTCCTTCCTGATTAAGGACGGTAAGCTTTACACCTTCGGAAACAGCGCCGATCTTGCCAAGTCCTTCGCCAAGGGCGAAGGCGCGGCGGACAAGGGCATTTCCCTTGCAGCTGCCAAGAAGGAAATGGGCGTTAAGTAATCCTCGACACATAAAAAAGATCCTGCCGGCCGGCAGGATCTTT
>OIWT01000454.1_pt1 | contig 57444 bp, 94 predicted proteins | sample 1587701 | NCBI WGS metagenome assembly OIWT01 (sample SAMEA3888904, study PRJEB22519) | human gut metagenome | biome: human gut; feature: human-associated habitat; material: faeces | place: Denmark | collected 2009
CGGCGTGGCGGTGAACGGCATCCGGTACGATCGCATCGACGAGGCGGAGAAGATGGTGGTGCCGGCGCTGGAGAGCCTGCTGCGACTGGGCGACGGGCAGCTGCGCGTGTACTACCTGTACTACCGCATCGACTCGGAGCCCTTCTGCTACGTGGAGCTGTATCTGGAGTGCGAGGCGAGCGCGTGGCACGCGCGGCAGATCCTGCGCAGTCTGCAGACGCGGCAGAGCGAGATGGCGAAGCAGGTGGTGGCGGTGCTGAAGAAGGACGCGTTTGTGACGTTCCTGAAGGATGTGTACTATATGGACGATGTGCGATTGCTGCTGGTGGTGGCGATCGTGGTCGGAATTGCGATCGGCGTGACGACGGTCTGGTTCCTTGCCGTCCTCTCCTCGCGGAGACGGAAGGAGAAGGAGCTGAACGATTTGCTAATGCTTTGGCCTGTTTCCTGGAACAAACACGCCACTTACGAGCATATACTATGGCGAGGATTCCACTAATGATTCCCCAAAGATAGCCGAAGAACAGTGAGGTGGCGAACAGCTGAATGATGCCGATAATGACGATGCAGCAGTTGCAGCTTCCGTAATTCATGCAGCCACCGATCATCGTTCCAACGCCGGGCAGGAAGATGTTCAGGACCAGCATCACAATAGCCTCACCAACGCTCAGATCCGGAACTCCAGCGCAGCTACACACTCAGGGAGCGAAAACGGTACGCACGACATCGGAACTCCGCGGTTCATCTCCGGAGGGGGAGCCTGGAAGACAGCCTGCTGCGTCGCGACCTGGTAGTACTGGCTACCGTCCTGGGGGTACACAACCTGCTGGGGCGAATACTGCGGCTGGGGCATAGCCTGAACGGGCTGAGGCATAGCCTGAACGGGCTGAGGCATAGCCTGAACGGGCTGAGCAGCAGGAACAGGCTGAGGATAGGGATTGGCAGGCGCATCGGCGTAAACACCCTACTCCTTACGGCCGCACTCGTGAATGAACCTGGGCGTTCTTAGAAAGGTCAACTACTTGAGCAGGAACGGCAGGCTGGACGCTTCCATCAACAGGAGCAGGGACGCCAGTCGCGTTAGGAACGTTCTGAAGTTGATTTTCCCACAATGCGCTACATAAGGATTCATCAGAGATTAGATCGAAAGAACTTTTTTTAAACGGGGAGTGTGCCTTATCTAAATGGGAGCGTCACAAAAACGAATGAACGATCCTGAAGAAAACGGGGGGTCCCATCGCAAGGAATATCCCACTTGCCAAATCCCTTTCACGAAGAATGCCTGCAGAAACTAGAATAATCTTGCGATTGGAGGGACATGTCACGAGAAGTGACAGAAACAGTGAGCGATTCCATGTCGGAGCGAGACTTGCAGCGCGTTGCTCGAATCGAGATGACGATCGCTCTCGACAACTATCTGAAGAAGAAACGCGCAATATCGATGGCTATGGAGCACAATTCGTGTAGCATCGCTCCCTCCTCTTCCGTCTGCACTGTCAGTACTACCAGTACTACTGTTACAACGAGCACAACCAACCACTCGCAATCCACATCGAGCGAGGTGCCCTCCAAATCCGTGGAGGGAGTGGTTCTCCAGGAGCCTCTGAAGACGTATGACGAGGCCTTATCCAACGTAAGACTGGTTCCCTTCCCTCACGACAGAGCGTGGATGCGTCGTCCACGATGCGCGACTGCAACGCCGGCTCGCAGAAGATCCAGCGCCTGCTGACGGGCGAGACGTGGCGGACGGTCAGCAAGGACGTCGACTACCGCCCCTTCTTCGGCGACATTACCAGCTTCAACGACCCCGAGTACGGCATCGACGTCCTTCCGGGCCGCCAGAAGCCGAAGGTGGTCATCTCCGTGACGATGTACAACGAGTCGTTCAAGGAGCTGAACGACTCGCTGCGCGGCATCGCAGACAACATCGAGAACCTCCCCGAGTACTCGTACGGCCTGACGATCGACGACATCATCGTGGTGGTCATCATCGACGGCCGCGACAAGATGAGCAACTCCATCTTCCAGGTGCCTCTGCGTGGCGCGCCTGACGCCTAGTACCGCGAGGACAACAAGCACTTTTTCACGGAGGAGGACGCCAAGGTGATGGACGTGGCAGTGGAGGACAACAAGCGGCGCATCAAGGCGTGGAAGCACCACATGCCGCTGCTGCGCGCGCGCTACACGGAGCGCGACATCGTGGCGCTGACGAAGCGCATCCCCACGCTGCAGCTGCACCTGTACCACTGCAAGCGGCGCATCTCGAAGGGCTCGATCGCCAACGAGAGCTTCTACACGCCGTTCGACGTGCTGTTCGCCGTGAAGGAGCACAACATGGGCAAGCTCTCCTCGCACCTCTGGATCATGCGCGGCTTCGCCCGCCAGTTCAACCCGCAGTTCATCACGCTGCTGGACGTGGGCACCAAGGTGGGTGGGTGGTTGATGCGTGAGGCGTAGCCCATGCCGACGGCGCTGATCCAGCTGTACAACGAGATGGAGGAGAACCCGCAGATCGGCGGCTGCTGCGGCGAGATCCTGGTGGGGGCAGGGAATGGGAGTGATGGGCCAGGCGCTGAACGCGTCGAAGGCGTCGCCGGTGCAGTCGGCGCAGTTCTTCGAGTACAAGGTGTCGCACTTCCTGGAGAAGGCGATGGAGAGCGTGTTCGGGTACGTCTCCGTGCTGCCCGGCGCCTTCTCTGCCTACCGCTACGAGGCGCTGCAGGGCACGCCGCTGGACAAGTACTTCTACCTGGAGAGCGACGAGAACCGGCTGGTGGTGGAGCCCTTCAGCGCGAACATGTACCTGGCGGAGGACCGCATCATGGGCTTCGAGATGCTGGTGAAGAAGGACTGCAACTACACGCTCCACTTCGGTGGGTGTGCGGGGCGGGGCTGAGGCGCAGTGAACACGGCCATCGCCACCACCGATATTCCCTCCAACCTCAACATCCTGATCCGACAGCGCCGCCGCTGGCTGAACGGCTCCTTCTTCGCGGGCCTGTACGCGCTGAAGGAGTGGAGTCGGCTGTACACGGAGTCGGGCCACAGCTTCTGGCGCAAGTTCCTTCTCACCACGCAACTGGTGTACATGAGCGTGAACCTGCGTAGGGGCGCGGCGGGCGTGAGACGTAGTGATGACGCTGACGCAGGTGGCGAACATGTATCTCACCTTCGCCATCGTGCTGAACGCGGAGTTCGGCAACCAGTCCGTCACCACCTACTGCCTGAACGCCATCTATCTCACCGTCACGGGCATCCAGGTTCGCGCGGCGAGCGGCTGTGAGCGTAGTTCGTGTACGCCCTCGGCAACGACCCGCGCGACAACAAGGAGGTGTACCGCATCTCCTACATCGCCTACGGCGCGCTGCTGCTGTTCACCATGTTCTGTTGCACACACTCGCTCGCCTCAGAGGTAGTGACCTTCTACTCCATGAAGGCCGTCGACGCCTTCGTGCTGGTGGCCGCCTTCGCCTCCACCTTCGTCACCATCATCTGCTCCATCTTCCACGGACAGCTCTTCTCCATCCTGCCCACCATGGTCCAGTACCTGTGGTGGTTTTATTGTTCTCTCACCGTCAGCTTCATGCTGCCCACCTTCATGAACATCTTCATCATCTACTCCTTTTGCAACGTCCACGACGTGACCTGGGGCACGCGCGACAGCAACCTCATCAACAACGAGAAGGCACAGCATGAGATGGAGGTCTCGTAGCCCCTCTCCTCCCCTCTCACGCGCAGCTACAAGCGATTCCGCTCGAAGCTGGTCGTGTTTTGGGTCGCTGGCAACTTCATCTACGCCGGTGGCATTCTCCTCGTTGCTTTCCGCTGAGACGCTCACGGCTAGTTCAACGCAGTAACGGTCTACGGCGTGATCTTGACCGTGATCATTGGCGTGCTGTTCGGCTACCGCTTCGTCGGGTCGATCACCTACCAGGTGCGGAAGTAACTATGAGCTCACTCGCAGGTCGTCAAGTGGGTGAAGTACCTGCAGAAGTACCACTTCAAGACGGGTCGTCGCCGCCTGTTCAAGACGATCGCCGCGGACCCGAACCAGCGCAAGAAGGCGTGGGCGTGGCGAGGGGTGTTGAGAGTAGGATGCAGAACGCGGAGGAGGAGCGGCGCGTGATTTTGGACATGAATTCCACGGACATGGAGAACAACCGGATTAACGCGGACTACCTCGTACGCGCGGGCTGGAGCTGTCACGCACAGAACGCGTTCAAGCGCTACTCCTTCGCGGAGATCGTCTCCAGACTCTTCTTCCTATACTCCACGTGGGTGCTGCGCGAGGACGACGCCAGCGTGCGCACCGCCTCCTCCGCCACCACGCTCTCCTCCCAGATGATGAGCGACCTCCGCAGCTACCACACCCACCACACCGTCAGCACGCTGCACGACTCCTCCATCGGCGCCCTGTCTCCCGAGCTCACCGCTTCTGCTGAGCCTGCTGAGCCTGCTGAGCCTGGCAGACCGTTCGATTCGTACGATTCGTACGAGGCGACGAGTGAGAGCTCGGAGGCGAAGCGACGCGTGATCGGGAGGGTGGACTTCGAGAAGTGCATCTGCGAGCTGCTGCCGAAGGCCAGCAAGAGCCAGTGCGTCACGGAGGCGAGTCGGTTGTTTGAGCGGGCGGCGAAGGAGCGCTATGTGAGCAAGACGGTAGACGGGCCCTGCTGCAATCTGTTTGTGCTCGACCGCGATGGGTTCGCGCAGACGCTGTCGATGCTCGCAGCGAATGGAGAGGAGGAGCTGGGCGAGGAGGAGCTGAAGGGAAGGATCATTGCGGAAGCCAAGTACAATCTCCAGCTTGTTCAGAGAATTGTGGAGTATGACATTTCCGCATCTGTGTACCTGTACTGTTGTGTTTGTTGCCACTAGTACGGGGAGAGTCCAGTGCAGTTTTATTCATTCCCAACGTGTCGGACTCTCGTAGCCGCTTGGATTGCCTTGAATTCTAGTACAACCAATAGAGGTCACCTGTGTATGACAGAATGAGCGAGTACGTTGCATGTCGCTCCTTTCACGAACAGAACGAAATGCTGTTTCCACCTCATTGCGCTGCTCCTGCTTCTTCTGTTCTTGCAGTTCTTCAGGCATCACTTCTGCTCCTTCGTTTATTCCATCCTATCTGTCTGGATTCTGATTGCGCCGGGCGGTGGAAATCGAAACCGCAGAGTAACGGCTCCTTTAGTTGTGTGTCTGGTGCTTTCAGGAGCTACTCTTCTTTTGGACATCTTTTCAATCTTCGGTATTGTCAGCAAGCCTGTGACGCGCAATTTGATGTGTTAATGCGTAGATCATGGACTTTTGGGGCATTCGCGATATTTCCACATGGAAGGGATTCTTTTTGTATACGTGTATGGAGTTACTTATATTTCTGCTGAGCTCCCTCTCCATTGTCAACATCGACTCTCAGTACCGATATGTTGGCTCCTTTTGCACGGTTGACTCACAGATGATCAAGGAAACAAAGAACTGGATGCTCTTCTTTCCGCTTCTTGTCATGATCCTGTTCACCTTCTCCGACGTGAACGTCTTCGACATTCCTCTCTTCCTCTTCCTGATCACGATCGCATCGCTTTGGTCGAGAGATTTCTCCGACGTCAGCGCATTCTCGCTCCACCGGCGAAGAGGGTTGCTGTGCTTTATCACTGTCGTCTACTGCATCAAGTGGGGCTATGTTTCGCCTGTTATCGTAGGTCCTTCGGGATCACGTCCGGGAAGGGGCTCTGGCGGCTGCTATCTTCACTGATGCCCGACGACCTGTTCAGGGAGGTTCTGATGGACGCAGCGACCCCCGAGCCCAAACCGGCGTATTGGCATCTTTCACAGGACGTGCGCGATGCAATCGTACTGCTGCTGGAGTTCGTCACCATCTTCGTGTACCAGCAAACGTGCTTCCCATCGGAGCGCAGTCCCTCGGACAGCGATTCCTCTGCCAGTGAGCATTCGGAGGACGAAGAGGAGGAGAATCATTCATGGGACAAGGCAAAACAGTTTACGACCCTTCTTTCGGAGTGGTGCGGAATTCCCGCTGCATCTCACCCCTAGCGCCACACGATGGTCCTGCCATGTCCTCGCGCTATTCTTCCTCTACTTCTTCATCCTCGCCTACTGTCTGATCAACACCTCCGCCATCAACATCGTGATCGTCCTTCTCGTCCTCCTCGACGCGCTCTCCCTCGTCACCCTCCGCACCTTCCGCCAGCACACCGTTCTTCACTCCTCCCCCACCGACCCGTCTCTTCCATCCATCTCCAATCCACCCACCTCGTCACAGAGTGCGTCACAAAACTCTTCACAGAGTGCTTCTCGGAACAACTCACGCACACACCTCCTCACCACCCGCCGCGAGCGAGCGCCCTCCGCCACACCTACCGCCTCCATCGCCAGCGAGCTCTCCCTCTTCCCCCGCCTGCGCCTGCGCGCCGCGCTCTTCGCTGCCTTCGTTCTCGTCTTCCTCCTGCACATGCTGGTGGCCGCTGTCCCGCGACCCTGGCTAAACGACGCGCCGCTCTGGACACGCCGTGTGGTGTTTCTGCTGCACGGCGGCGCGGGCGCCTACCGCCACGTGTTCTTCGAGTACTGCATGGTGCTGCTCATCGCAACCTTCAATCACGTACACACAATGATTCGCCCTCTCCGTAGAACACGCGTCGTCTCATGGCCGCCTCCTCCGCACAGCCCGCCAGGCAGCTGTCCACCAGCGCCCACAGCGAGTACGAGCTGCCCGCCTTCTCGCCGGGCGGGCTGGCCGACGCCGCGGCGGCCCTCCGCGTGTACCGCAGCAGCCGCCGTCGCTACCTCTTCCTCGCGAAGAACAGCCTGTCCTTCTGCTCCTTCCTGGCGCTGTTCGTGCTGTTCACCTCGCTCGCCGCCAACACCTGCATCTTCTCCGTGGTCTTCGCCTTCCTTCTCCTCGCCTCCATGGCCCGCGGCAAGCACGCCCTCCTTCTCCTCTTCAGCGCCGCGATCGTCGCCATCCAGACCGCCTACGCGCTGCTGTACACCGTGCGCGCCGCGCCGCTGCCTGAGGCGTAGAACGAGTGGAACGACAACCCGCTGGTGCGGAATCTGTCGCTGTTCTCGCAGCTGTCGCCGGAGTGGGAAATGACGGTGATCTCACCCTGGCTGTTCATCGCCGTCTCGTACGCGTGGCTCCTGATGACGGCGACGCTGCGGCTGCTGCTGCAATGCGAGGAGAACCTGCGCGAGCTGACGGCGGAGGAGGAAGAGAAGCGAGAGGGCGAGCGGACGGCGGACCTGCTGTGGGGAGAGAAGGAGGACGTGACGGCTAGGTGGAGTTTCATCGAGAAGTGCGTGGAGTGCGTGAAGTACTACTCGATCCACCTCTACCTCCTCGGCATTTACCTCCTGCTATTTCAGGGCGTGCCCACCGTCCTGAACCTCCTCCACCTGGCGGTGCTCAGCGTCCTCCTCGTCATCCAAGTCTGCTACAAGGAGACGCTGCTGCAATGGTATATCGCCTGCGCCTTCTTCCTCCTCCTCTTCTGCGCGAAGTGCTTCTGCTCCGCCTTTCTCACGTCCAGGTATGTGATGACGATGCCCGTTCTCAACACGCGCATCCTCGCCCTCTTCCGCTCCTTCGTCTTCGTGCAGCGCGGCTATCTCCACGAGTTCGAGCTCGGCTTCATTCCAGACTGTACCACTCCGTGAGAGAGTTCATCATAGCCGCTTCCGTGCTCTCCAAGCTCTATTACTGCTCGCAAGGCCTCATCGACTCGCTCGTGTGCATCCTCCGCATCCAATACCTCGTTCCGTTGCCCGCCATCCCTGACACGTAGAAGACTCTCATGCAAGACAGCAACCAAACCTTCTTCGCGGAGCCCTCCGACTCGCCGCAGGCCAAAAGCTCCTCCGATGAGGAGTACGACTTCGGTTCCTTCCAAGACCTGCTGGCCCGCGTGGTTCGCTACATCCACATCATCCTCATCATCCTCTTCGTGCACCTGCCCAAGGCCATGCTGATCACCGTCGCGCTCGTCCTCATGTGCGATCCCACCGTGCCCAACTTCCTCCTCTTCCTCCTCTTCCTCCGCTCACTCCACAAGGGCGTCGCTCTCTACCCGCGCTGGGTCACCAGCTACTTCCTCTGCCTCATGCCGCTCTGCTGCCAGGTGCTCCTCGTGTAGTTCTCGCTTTCTCCCTTCACGCGCAGGTACATCGCACAGTTCAGCTTCATGGACAAACTCCACTCCAACACGCGGCTTCTCTTCACGGCTCTGGGCATGGTCAAGTGGACGCCGGCCATCTCCGCCTACCCCAGCGTCGGCTCCACGGCCTGGCACGATTTCACCTCCCGAGTCTGGTACGGAGAACTCGAGTTCTTCTTCACCACGTCCTGCGGACTCGTTCTGAGCGTGTTTATGTACTACGGGCGCACGGCGGAGGAGAACGACAACGCGGAGGCGATCCAGGGCGAGCAGATGGAGCCGCAGTTCCACATCGAAGTGAACGCCGTGCACAAGCAGTTCATTTGTCGCACCTTCCCTAGCCTGCTGCAGCCGCGTCAAGAGGTCCAGGTCTCGCTGCGAGAGAAGGGGAGGAGGAAGGACGTAGAGGAACTGTACCGCGCGAAGCACACGGAGCGCATGTAAGGGTAGGGGAAGAGGCTGAGGCGTAGCTCGCATCTCACCACCACACGCAGCGACTCGCTGTTTCTCACTTACCAGCATATCAAAGCCAACAGCGGTAGTGCCGTCCGCCCCTCCTCCCCTCACGCGCGTCACTCCACCACCATCTCCACCACACCCACACCCACCACACCCACTGCCTTCTCCATCACACCCACCACACCCAATCCCACTCCACCCACCACACCCACACCCACTGCCTTCTCCATCACACAAGCCAACCTCGATCTGATCCCCGACGCGCCGGAGATGGCAGTCCCCACGCAGCCGCTCTCCTTCACCTTCGGCGACCGCCCGAGCTCTCTCCACGAGGACTCACTATCCCTGCGCGAGAGCGTGCTGGACAACGCCACTGTGGGCTTCAGCGTGAAGGGCGCGGCGCTGCGGGGCGGGAAGCAGAGCACGCTGACGCCGCCTGCGGACGAGAAGGATGCGGACTACATCCAGAACATCGAGGAGACGATCACGACCACCTGGCTGGTTGTCTACAGCGCGATCATCCGCGTGATGGACTTTCTGGTGTCCATCTCGTTGTCCTACGAGTCCCACGCCCTCTCTCTGCTACGCGCCTGCTCCATCGTCGCTCTGGCCATCTGCTGTGGGAGCGTGTGTGCGGAGTGACGTAAAGGCTGCCAGGACACGGTGGATTCGATGTTCAGCATCATTCTGCTGCCGCTGCTGCTCTTCAACACCTCCTTCGACCTCTACAAGCGCACGCAGTTCATCCTCGGCGTCAAGACCGTCACCACCTGCTGCGAGTACGTCGTCGTGGCCTGTCTGACGGGTGGCGGCGCGTGAGCTGTCTGAGGCGTAGGAGCCGTCAAGCCGACGAGCAACAAGCAGTGGTCGCACTATCTGATGCTGGCGGAGCTGTCGCCGTACTACTTCCTCTTCAACATCCTCCTCATCTTCGTGTCGGTTCTGCAGATCGCCGTCGCCAACGAGACGCAGAAGGAAGGCGTGCGCGCGTTCCAGAAGTCGAAGGACTCCGCGTATCACATGTTGAAGTCCTCGTTCTCCGCGTCCGTCGCCAAGTTCCGGAGCGGATGGGGCCTGAGCCAGTCGTCGGAGCGGCGCGATTCGGTGGAGACGATTGAGAACAGCGAGATGGACGAGACGGTGGACCGCGTGCTTCACTTCCTGGTGCTGAACATCAACAAGATCACGTCGGTGCTGATCCTGATCCTGTCCTCCTCCTTCACCTCGCTGATCAGCGCCGTGTACTTCCTCTACATCCTCTTCTTCATCCTCTTCCCCGAGAAGATGCGACGACGCAACAGTCTCTCCATGACGCTCCTTCTCCTCATCGCCTTCCTCCACCTGGCCGCCTTCACCACCTTCCAAATGCCCTTCTTCCAAGAGAGCGACTACTGCGTCAACTCCTTCTGCATCCAGATCTGGCACACCATCGGCCTCACCAAGCTGGTGCTGAAGGACTACGAGGGCGCGCCCGTCTGCTACATCCAGCAGGACGAGGAGGTGCGGCAGGTGAAGTGCGAGAACCCGCTGAGCATCCGCGGCATGCTGCCCGTGGTGCTGATCGTGATCCTGCTGTACTTCCAGAAGATGATCTGCAACTCCACGATGTACGGACTGGTCGCGAAGAGCATCAAGGAGGAGGAGAAGAAGGCGGAGAAGAAGCGCGAGCAGCTGCTGGAGAAGGTGAATCAGGAGTACGTCCGCAGGAAGGAGGGTGAGAACGCGGCGGGCGGCTGAGGTGTAGTGGTGGAAGCGAATCGCGAGTGGTTCGTGCGGCTAAAGGAGTACCTGATCGACCGCTACAAGGCGGCGAAGGACATGAAGGAGGGCAGGAGTACGTGTGCGGAGAGCGCGTGATCGGTAGACGTGCCCGTAGCGCCGGTGATCGAGGTGCGCAGCGCCTCGCCGTACCGAGTGGAGATCACGGTGGTGAACGCGGAGGCGGTGGAGGCGGACTGCACCGAGCACCTCTTCGTGGTGAAGTACCGAACGCTCCCGCACGTCGCCTCTCTCTTCCCTGCTCAGAAGTAGTCCTTCCTCCTGAGCACGCCGGTGATGAAGGTGGTGGTGCCCTTCACACGCGACGAGGCAAATCGGCTTCACGGCATGGTCACGACGCTGCTGCCCAGCACCACCTACGAATTCTCCGTGTACGCCGTAAACCCGTTCAACTTCAACAGGCCCTCCGCGTACTCGCCGCCCGTGACGACGCAGCCCGCGCCGGAGACCCGCCAGTTCAGCTTCCAGGCGCACGCGTGTCACGGCAAGACGGAGAAGGTGACGAACAAGGGCAAGTTCGCGAAGGCGATCGTGAGCATCGACTATCAGGAGAGGACGTGATCGCTGGGCGAGGAGGTGAGGCGTAGCATAACCATGAAGAACAAGAAGAAGCGGAGCGTGCTGGACCTGACCCGCGTGGTGCGAGCCTCGTTGCTCTTCTCGCAGAACAACCTGTACATGGTACTGAAGCAACGACTTCCGACGGACCTGTTCAAGTGCGTAAAGGTGCGCTTCACTGACGTGGACCCGCGCGAGGGCGCGCTGAACGTGGACGTGGTGTCCTTATCCGACAACATCGCACAGATCCTGGTGCAGATGAACAAGGTGCTGCCCGTCGCCATCGTCGATTCGAATCGTGGGGGTCACCACTAGGACATTACACAGCTGCCCCCGCGGCTACAGAAGCAAATGAGGGTCAAGGTGTTCAAACGACGCAGTTCTGCCGTGCCTGCTATGCCTGCTGTGTCTGGTGCGCCACTCACACCAGAGCAGAGCGAAGAGAAGGGAGAACCAGGCGCAGTACAGTCACCCATGGCGCTGGAGCGACGAGGAGAGTCGTGGCTGTCCTTCCCCGTGTCCTTCTACAAGCCGAACCGGCGCGGCAGGGCAATCCGCGAGGAGGAGGGCGAGGAGGACGCTGGCCGGAAGAAGACGGTGGAGTCGACGGACCTGCTGGGCCGCGCGCTGCAGTTCTACGCGCGGCTGACGGACTGGAAGAAGCTGAAGCTGTACGAGTTCGCGTTCATCCTGGTGGTGATCACCGTGTTCATCGCCGAGCACGACTGCGCCTCCATGGCAGAGCTGTTCGTGCTCTCGGCGCTGGCGCTGCCCTCCTCGCTCATGATCCCGCATTGGTGCTACTCCGTCTGTCTAGTGGTCGAGTGCGTCTCCATGATTCTCAAGTACTCCATCCAACTGCCCTTCTTCCGCCAGTGCGTCAACTCCCAGGGCCTGTACTACATCACCTTCTTCGTAGCGGCCTGTGCGGCCAGTCACGCGTAGGAGGTGTGCACGGCGGAATCCGCGGAGATCGAGAGCTCGCTGTTCCAGCCGCTGTCGCTGCTGGGCATCGTGAAGCGCTCGAACAAGCGCGGCATTGGGATCATCAGCATGAAGTCGAACGTGATCGTCATCGCGTGTGTGATGGTGATGCGGAGTCTGCTGAAGAAGGCGGGTCTGTGGAAACGCAGTATCGAATACCACGTGCTTCGCAATGTGTGGGATGACGTGGGGGGTGACGTACAGGAGCTGAACAGGAAGAGAGATGCCGAGAAGCAGGAAGAGCGGAGTCCGTTGGTGGCAGAGCAGACGGAGGGCGTGGAGGCGAACGCGAAGGTGAAGAACACGGTGGACTTCGTGTTCCAGAGAAAGAAAAAGTGAGTGTGGCGGTGCAAAACAAACCCTAGTGTGTATAAGAACCCGCTGACGAAGCGTCTGCTGCGGCAGGGGAACGAGCGAGTAGGAATGTCATCCACACGTCAGCCGTAGTTCTCCACGCACCTGCAAGCCATCTTCCCCTCCCTCTACGAGAGCAACGTACAGTGGTCTATGATGATCATGACCCCCAGACGGGCCGCACACACCCCACGAAGGACGGCCGCTCGCCGTACATCTGGCTCATCTCCGTGCAGGTGCTGTCGCTGATCTACATCATGCTCTTCTTCCCCACCATGATCCAAGACAACATATCCTTGACTCCGCGGCTGTGCACTTAATCCCCCAGTGGCAGATGCTCCTGATCGACCTGGAAAACAACTACTATTCCACCTCCTCGCTCTTCGCCATCGTCATCCAGATCATTGTGATGATGCTCGACCGCTTCCTCTACGTGAAGGGCCTTCTCCTCGGCAAGATCGTCCTCCACTGCCTCTTCTGCGCCGGCTGCATCTGCTTCTGCTTTATCCTCCTCCCCGTCACCACGCGCGTCGGCTTCGGCACCAATCGCTCGCTCATCTTCTTCATGTGCATCCAGATGGCCTACATCTTCCTCTCCGCGCTCGAGATCCGCCACGGCTTCCCCACGCCCGACAACTACATCTCCGACAGCATCAACCGCTCCTTCTCCATCCCCAACCGTTGCATGTTCTTCGTACACATCTGCCACGCCGCTGACGCCTAGCTGTACCGCTACATCCCCTTCCTCTTCGAGGTGCACCAGATCCTCGACTGGGCCATTCACAACACCTCACTCAACCTCGTCCACTGGTTCAAGGTCTACGTCGTCCACGCCGTGCTCTACGACGCCAAGTGCCGCGTTGGCTCAACCAACAACTCTGACCTCTAGTCGGAAGCCTACTCCTGGAACCGCTACGAGCGCGAGAAGCGGAAGCGCATGTGGTTGGAGAAGGTGTCGCTGGGCGGGTCGCTGGCGGTTGTGTTGGTGGTTCGTGGCGCGGGCGGGCTGTGACGTAGTTCGTGCTGATTCTGCCGCTCATCCTCTTCTCCTCCTCCTCGCCCGTGCTGACAGAGAAGCCTGTCACCAAAGCCGTTCTCCAAGCGTCGTTGTTTGTGGGTGCGTGCTGTCACAGTCACGCGTAGTACAACGGGGAAGAAGTGCCCATCTACTCCAACTCCAACGAGATTCTGATCACTTGCAACAGCACCGACTTGGCGCGCTGGAACACAATCTTCGCCAACAATTGTGTTTCATTTCCCCCGTTGTGACACATAGCCGTGGTGCGGTCACTCCTGTCACCTGTGTACAGCAACACGCAGCAGCGCGTCATCTTCCGCGATCTGGTGCCTCCTTCTCGCCACTCTCACACACAGAACGCCTACTCCTGGAGCATCTCCCCCCGGCTACTGGCGTTCATCAAGGAACGCACGCTCTTCTGCAACAGCGTCAGCGCGCGCATCAAGGCAACCTTCACGCGCGCGGGCAGCTCCGACATGGTGTACTCCGTCGACCACCCGCTCTCCTACGCCGCCTGCGACACGCTCTACACCATCTTGGAGGGAAACTCCACCGAAACGCTCATCCTGGACAACGCGTAGTCCCGCGGGGAATCCCTCATGTTCAGGCTCTCGCGCGTGCTGCGTCTGGGCTCGCTGTCCGTCTACGACGTCGACCTCCAGGCGGCGGAGTACCGGTCGCTCGGCGTAGCGCCCGCCGGCGGGTCTCACGCGTAGTTGCAGCTGCTGCGACAGGCGCAGCCGGGCGGCGGCGAGCAGATGACGTGGCGGCTATTCTGTGTGGGCGCGAACGGGACGGACTACGAACAGAGCGAGGCGTTCTACCCGTTCGAGGGCATGGACGAGTGGACGCAGGCGGTGGTGGAGTACTGGGTGATCTCAGACTACGGGCTGACGGAGCTGGTGGCGCAGTGGCTCAGCCAGCTTGGCAGCGTCGGCATCGTGGGACTGTACGTGACGATCATCGTGTCGTTGGGCGCGCTGCTGCGGAAGGTTGTGCCGAACGCGTGGTATATTGTGTACATGACGCTGTCGGATGCGCTGCCAGTCTTGCAGCTCATCGACATTATGGAGATCTGCCGGATCACGGAGTATCCGTGGAAGTGTGGTGGAAATGTCATGTGTAGAGGACACCTGAGGGACGAGTACCAAATCTGGTACATCATCATGAAGGTGTTCCGTTCTCCGGATTTGCTGTGCGCGTTCACGAAGGCGAATCCGACGTACGGCATTGTGTGCGACGAAGACAGTTTTGATATGGAATAGTCAGTGCTTTGTTTGTTGAAAGGACGCCAGAATGCCGGTTTGGATCTACTCCCATAATCCACTTGGTGATGCTCTCGTCCTTGTGCTCTCTTGGTACTAAAGTGATACCGCCGGTGAGAACAGGGAGTTTTGCGCTGGGTTCCGCTCGGTACGACGTGGAATGGGCCGGTCATTCTTAGGTATTTCAACGATTACTCGCCGTCTAAGATCGCCGCTGCCCGCAAGGAAATGATTCGCCTAAGACGCTTGGATCAATACGGTGAGTCGTCTCCCGGAGGGCTTCACGCGCAGCGATCACGCTCGACCACTTGGAGCAGTTTGGTCGCAACTGTGACGACAAGAAATTTCTTCTCTCTGCGCAATTCTGTTACAGGGAACTGCCCATTCGTTTGGTCTCCTTCCTGAGTTCACCCTAGGGTTGGCGTACCGTATCTACGACCTGGAGAACATGCCCTTCGGCATGTCGAACATGAGCACGACCAAGACGGTTCGTGACTGGTACATTTATTCGCTTATTGATATGCTCGATTTCGGAAGACCCAAGTGAGTCCTTCTCGCTCCTTCTCAACTAGAACATACGACGATGCTGTTGCCTTCACGGAGGTGCTCCGCAATATATACGACCGTCACAGCGGCGTATGGCGTCCCCTTCACTCTTCATTCGTAGACCATGGAGATGATGGCTCGTTCCGTGTTCTCAGTGAAGGAGGAGATTGAGAGAAGCGGCAAGATGGACACAGAGTTGGATCCGATTAAGCCGGCACTCGACTCCTTCTACACGAGCCGCATTGGAATCCGTATCTTGCTCGGTTCCCGTTCCTCGGTCGAATGACTGCTAGAGCAGCACCTGTCTCTGGAGGAGCAGATGCGAGATCCGATTCCGGGCTACACCGGCATCATCAACCGCAACACCAATCCGTACGACGTAGCCCAGCTGGCCATGTGCGCCTTGTTCCAGCGCGTCATTCTGTAGAGACCAGGCGCAGCAGGTGTGCAATCGTCAATACGGACAGACGGTTCCTGTATCCATCTATTCCCACAAGGACCGTACCTTCTCGTATATTCCGAGCATGCTGCGACACATTCTGTTCGAGCTGCTGAAGAATTCGATGCGCGCCACGATCGAGCAGCATGAGTTCGACGACGAGCTTCCTCCCATCAAGGTCGTGATTTCGGACGGCGACAACAACAGCGACATCATCATGAAGATCAGCGACGAGGGCGGCGGCATTGCCCGCAAGAACATTAATCGCATCTGGGATTACTTCTACAGCACGAGCAAGATCCAGTTCTTGGGCAAGGACGGCACGGACTTTGGAGTGGGAGCGTCCGTTTGATGTGATCGGTAGATCGATTCGCCGATGTGCGGTCTGGGCTACGGCCTGCCGCTGTCGCGGCTGTACGCGCAGTACTTCGGCGGCTCGCTGGAGATCGTGTCCATCGAGGGCTACGGCACGGACGCGTACCTGTACCTGAAGAAGGTGGGCGATCAGGAGGAGCCGATTCAGAAGCTGCTGAAGCCTTCCCTTTGGTCTGTTTGTTCTTCAATCTGAGCATCCAGTTGATGTATTGAGTGACTCACAAGAAACACAGAACTAAATCGAAAGATCGAACACCTCGAAGCCCATCGCGCCGCACACGCTTCCCCACACCCTCTCGCCGCACGCCGCCACGTCAATGCAGCCCGTCTCGGGCACCTGCACATCCACCTTCCCCACGAACTGCAGCGCGTTCTCGCGCCAGCTCCACCGCTGCACCGTCTGCTCCCACCCCGTGAGGAACACGTCGTCCCCCACCCACGCCACGCCGCGCACCGACGTGCCCGACACAGCCGGCAGCGTCGTCTTCGCCTCGCACACCACCGTCTGGTCCGCCACGCGCAGCACCGTCACACGCGCCGTCTGGTCGTCGCCCACGCTCACGCATGTCACACAGTCTCCCGCGCGGCGCACCGCCAAGTCGTTCACGCCCATCACGTGAACCTCCGGGAACACCCACGTCTTCTGCGCGGGCACCGGCAGCGCGCGGCCCGTGATCGCCGCCACCTCCTCGTTGCAGTTCACCACCACCAAATCGCCCGCCGCTGTGCCCGCCACAAGCAGGAACGCCTCCTCCACCACGCAAAACCGCACGCACAGCACGGGCGTGGCGTGCACCACCGACGAGAACACGCGACTCAACGCGAGGGCACCGTCCACCGCGTACAGCTCCACGGAGCCCTGGCTGTTTCCCACGGCCGCCAGCCAGCCCGCCGCGCCCAGCGCCAGCGCGTCCACCGCCATGAAGCGTTGGTCACCGCCGTCGACGGTGTTGGAGGCGCTGCGCACAGGCAGGCAGGCGCGGAGCGCGCACTGGGAGCTAGGGATAACCGCGGGAGAGAAGGCCGACGCGTCGGCGGAGAGGAGCCAGGTGCAGATGGTGTTGCGGCCGCCGCAGGAGAAGAGGAGATAACCGCGGTCGTCGGGGAGTCTAGATGAGAAGCCGGGAAGAGCCGTACTTGCAGCTGCACAGGGCGCGCACGGAGCTGGAGTGCCGCTCGAACCCGTGCAGCACGCTGCACCGCAGCTCGCACTTCTGGGCCTGACCAGACGGGTTGGTTGGAGGCTGCTGATTGGGTGAAGACTGCAGACACGGCAGACGCTGCACGCGGACGACCTGAAGACGGCGGTCCTCGCCGCCGGTGGCCAGCAGGCCGCCCCCCGGCCCCACGGCGATCCAGTGAACGGCGTTGATCTCGCGGCCGTGGGAGGTGGGACACAGCGCCGGCACGATCGCTGTGCGACTCGTCATCGCACGGCGGAACACGCACAGCGAGGTGAAACCGTTCAGCGAGGCGAACGCGAAGGTATAACCGCGGAACGGGTGCGAGGCGTTCGCGAGGCCGTGACAGGGTCGCTTCCAGCCGCCAGCCGCAACGGAAGTGACCTCGTACATATTGGTGAGATCGAAGACGACAAAGTCGGTTTCGTGGAAGCCCGCCACACAGAGATCCTCCTGCTCCGACCACCAGATGGACAAAATCTGCTTGATTTTCGGCACGGCGAGAGCGGTCTGGGACTCCCACTCGAACGTGTCCCAATCGACGCGAATCGGGACAAGACGGCCATCATGTCCCCCTGCCCACAACACGTCCTTCTGCACAGCCAGCGCGCACACCGGAATTCGGCCGTGGCGCTTCATGCACTGATGGAAGGGCGTTTCATCCTTCCGCACACGCACCAGATGCACGCCGCCCAGCGAGTCGCCGTAGCACAGCGCATGTCGTCCCGCCAGCCAGAGCACGCTGGTGACGACACCCTTCAGCGGCGCGAACACGGCGGTCTGCTGTAGGACGCAGCGCTGTGCGGGCGAGAAGAGCAGCACGGTGATGTGCCCGTCCGCCTGCACCGCCACCACCCAGTAGTTCTCGCCCTCGCGCTCCACCGCCACGCGGCTCAGCCGACAGCCCTCCAGCGCCACCTCGAACGGCGCGAAGGCGGCGGCCAGCGATACGATCGTCAGCGTGCCTGTGACACTGCCCAGCGCCGCGGCGGAGGCGTCCGCGCAGAAGCCCGCGGCGAGAACGCAGTCGTGCGTCTCCGGCGCGAAGCAGGTCTCCCAGCGGCCCTCGGCGGGCGCGAACCGCCACACGAAGCCCCAGTTGGAGGTGACCAGCACCGTGTCCGCCGCCACCACACGCACCTCGCGAATGCCCTCCGCCTTGCTGTCGCGGGGCGCGTCAACCGCGTCGGCAGACACGGTGGGCAGGAGGTGCGAAGTGACGGAGGCGCTGCTGAAGGCTTGCACGATGCCCCCCACGTCCCAGAGCTTGACGGAGCTGTCGTTGCCGCCGCTGGCCGCCACGCCCGAGGCGGGGTCGTAGGCGACGCACCAGACGTGCTTGCCCTTGTGGCCGCCGCAGGTGGCGACGCACTCGCCCGCAGGGGACCAGAAGCGGAGGCTGCAGTCCTCGGAGGAGGTCAGGAGGCAGGAGGGGGTGAAGAGGCAGTCCCAGATGCGCGCGGTGTGGCCCATAGCGTGGAAGAGAGGGGTGTAGGCGCCGGTCAGGAGCAGTGCGGCGGATGTAGATTCATGGACGGACCACGGCGAGTCGGAGCAGGGATGCTTCCAGGCAATGAGCGTGCGGTCGTCGGAGACGGAGAGGAGATAGCGGCCGTCCTCGCTCCATCGCAGCTTGAAAATCACGCCTTTGTGGCCCTTGCAGATGGAGGTGATACCGGAGTGAGAGGGAGACCACACGTGCACCTCCGTGAAAACAGTGCCGGAGGCGACGAGCAGTTCGCCGTGCAGGTTGAGAATGGACATGCTGTAGAGAATGCAGCGCTCCTTGCCGTAATAGGACTCAACGCAGGAGTCGGACGCAATGTCATACAGCACGACCGTGTTGTGGGCGGTTCCCACGGCAACGCGCAGGGGCTGGTCGTCCACGTTCAGAATGCAAACGTCCCAGATCCAGTCAACGAAGTGGTCGTTTGCGTAAAAAGGAGAAGCGTCGCAGAACGCAGAATCAACGAGTTTGCTCCACCGGAAGAGGGAAAACTCTCGCTGGCCAAAAACGCAAACTACATCATTTGCTATGCGGAAATCAGAGAGGGAAATCGGTACAGAAACGGATTCCATGGATTGTGGCGCTCTTGAGCGCTGGCACCGTCGCAATGCGTTGAAACTGCTGGTTGTCGTATATAGTGATGGATTTGCCAGACCCTATGCGATTACGCCCCGCTTCCGCCGATCACCGTACACAATGTACTTGCTATCCGGAGAATACGTGATGGCGGTGACCGCCCCCACGTAGGCGTCCTCAAGTACATTCATTCTCTCAAGAGGATTAGTGTAACAAACAGCCCCAGATCTAACAGCAAAAGGACTAATCCTCTCTACACGTGATGTAACACCATCGAAGAAACATGGAGACTTCGGAAAGGGCCTTGACAAACGCCTGAGGATTGAACATGGAGGTCGTGACGATCACCAGCTGCTGCTCCAGGGCCTTCGAGAGGGTCCGCAGGTGGTGCAGCTCGGTGTAGGTCAGTCCGCCGACCACCACGAGGATGAGTCTCCGTTTCCGTTTCGGCGTGAAGTCGGCGTGGGTTTCCTCCACCGCGGGAGGAGGCTTGTCGCTCTTCACACTGTAGCCGGAGGGCGGCTTCAGCAGGAAGGGGAAGTCGTCCCTGGACAGGTAGTCGTCCCTGACCATCTTGAGGATGGAGGCAACGTACGGCGTGTTGCGGATGTATACGATGTCCTCCAGCGTGTGCTCGCTGTCCACGTGCTCCGCATTGCATCGCCGGTACTCTGCCGAGTAGCGCGGGCCGTCTGCGTTGGCGACGATGTGTCTAGGGTGAATGCCAGCCTCCACGGGCACTCGGCGGCGGCGAGGGCGGCGATGTACTCGTCGACGTGGAGAGCAGCGGCCTGGACGAGGGCCTCCCACTCGGAAGAGGCGAGGAGAGAGGGGTAGGAGAAGAGCGTGATGAGGAGGAGGCGGAGCTTTTCCTGCTCGCCCAGCGTCACCTCCTTCATGATGCGCCGGATCATCGGGAGCAGCTCCGTGAGCGAGAGCGAGCCGCCGGTCGGGAGGAAGGAGGAGCAGACGGTCTGCTCCAGACTGCAGAGCTGCTTCAGGTGGAACAGCTACGCGTCGCCGCGACCCACTGCCCTCACCTCATCGATGCGCTTCAGCACGTTGATGACGCTGAGGTGGTTGTCGCAGGACTCGCGGAAGGTCAGCGCGTTCTCCAGGTTCCGACTCTACGATGCAGGAAGGACTGCAGCGCCGACCACCACCGCGATGGACCGTAGCGGCGACTCCCTCCGGTTGCTGATCTCCAGCGACTGCTCGTAGCGCTGCAGGAAGGACTGCAGCGTCTCGTCGGCGCCTACGCGTCACGGAAGCAAGGCGGACGCACGCTCCAGCCGCAGGTCACGGATGGCCTCCCATAGCTCGTTGGTCTCGTCCATGTTGATGGAGGCGGGCAGCCCGCCGGCGAGGAAGGTGAGGAGGTTGTGCGGGTTGACGGAGACCTTGCCGTCGCGACTGGCGTGGAGGTAGTCCTGGAACATGGCCTCATAGGCGATGGAGTGCAGGAGCGGCGTGATCAGGTCGGAGAGCCGCGACACGATCAGCACCGTCGAGCGGTTTTGGATGTCCAGCACGCCGCGGTACCAGAAGTCGGCGTCGTTGCGGACGTGCTTCTCGAGGAACATGTAGGTCTTGGCGGCGATCTGGCCCGTCATGGGCTGGTCGACGTCGAAGCGGAAGTACGGGAACTCGTTGAGACTGACCAAGAGAGAACAGAGGTTCAGTGCCGTGCGGTTGAGCAGGTCGGAGTAGTCGGGGTGCATGGGCATGAAGAAGAGAGACTCCTTGTTCTGTGGGTGAGAGAGGGAAAGAAAGATCACGAGGGTGTTGAGCAGCACCATGTTCTCGTTGAGGATCTCCACGTTGCCGCCGATCACTGCCGGTGGGAGGCGCAGCGCGCGCAGGAGCACGGAGTTCTTCCAGAGACGCCTGACCTCGGCGTCGGGCAGCATCGTCAGCAGGAGAATGGTCCCGCAGAGGAAGTGGCGCGGCGTGGTGATGAGGTCGAAGACGCACAGGTCCAGCGAGGAGACGCCGTTCTCGCGGTAGAGTGGGTCGATGACGTAGACCGCCTGGTTATCGGGGTAGGCGTGGCGCTTGGCGGAGTGGATGGACTGGATGACGGCGACGCCGCACTTCTTCAGCTCCGCCTTGTTGAGGATGAGCTGGTTGATCATGCGCAGGCCCGGCTTGTCCAGCACCAGCACGATGTCCTTCTGGCTCTCGCACACACTCGCGTCCAGCGCCTCCAGGAAGCGCTGGTGCAGAATGGTGCGCACGCCCTTCGGGTCACTTTCCTCTACGGTGAAGCGTGTGTGCATCATTCACCCGATGCGGGGTCAAACTCGGGGTTGAAGTACTGGATGGCGAGCGTGGACGTCTCCAGCAGCGAGCCGATGCTCATCGCCCGCCTGTGCTTCTTCGAGAGGTCGAGGAGGTTGAACGCCTCTGCGAATGAGCGGAGGAAGCGACAGGAACTGAACAGCGAGGGCGTGGCCATCACCACGGGCACCTTCGACAGGTCGGCGCTCTGCCGCTGCGGCACGACGTCATCCGCCTGGTTCTCCCGGTCCATCAGCAGCTGGCGCGTGTAGGAGGGGATGTCGGACTGCGAGGTGAGCGGTGTCGGGTCGCTGCGCGCCTCCTCCACCTCGAACGGGTTGGTCGCCGAGTGCACGCGCTTGCGCGCCTGGAGAATGGCCTCGTGCGTGCTGTTCATCGACAGGTACTCCTCCTGAATGGCGGACGCGCTCTTGTGGGAGTAGTCCTTGCCCTGTTTGTTGAGCACTCTAGTCTTCATCCACGGGACGACAATCACTTCTGTCGGAGACTCGAGGCCGAAATGTCAAAATCGCGTTTCCCCACAGGCGTGGGCAACACGGGCGTGTCCGTGGTGCTGTTGTGCAGCATCGCGGGAGGCACCTCCTCGTTCACTTTGGCCGTGTTCAGATAGAGCTTCTTCCTTCTCGACTCCGTGGACTGCGTCTCGAATCGCTCAATCACTCCCTGGACGCGCTGGGCGCATTGCTGGAGAACCATCGGATTCGGCGCCTTGAGTCTGAAGATCCCGTCCCGTTCCGTCTTCAGCTCGAGAATGCAGGTTCTAGGGAACAGCGCCATGCGACATCCTACTCAATGGCAAAATGAATTCGCGTCTCGCGCGTTATATGATACAGCAATTTGAATCGGTTGGTTTGAGGGTGTTTCTGCGTGAGATGTCGCGAGTAGATGTGCCCGGAGGACGTAATAATGACCCACCTACGGTGAACAGGGGAAGCGGTAACGACCTCCGGAACCAGAGACGCGTAATGCGTCCCTTCTTGGACAATTCGCCTTCCCACACGATTTCACCCTCGATAGCGTTGCAGGCGACTCTCATGGTTGAAAATGATATTAATTTGAGAAACGATCATCCGGGATATTGTCGTGTTACGAAGAAGCCTTGGAACAAACACTCCAAACGACAGAGTTACACTATTGCGGGGCAGGAGGGCGGGGCGCTCCGGGAATCATACCAGGTCTGGGAGGCATTCCCATCATCGGCATGCCGGGAGGCATCATGCCCGGTCTCGGGGGCATACCCATGGTGGGCATACCCATCGGAGGCATACCCGGCGGCATACCCATCGGCGGCATACCGGGAGGCATCATGCCCGGTCTGGGAGGCATGCCCATCGGAACGGAGGCACGGCTTCCCGTCACGGGCGCGTTGGCAATCACTACGAATGACAGTTTCAAAGATGCACCACCCTGACCCGTCATGAGGGAAGCGCCAGGACCGCCGAGACCGCGCACGGGACCAGCCAAACCCTGAGGAGCGGCATTCAGAGGAGCGGCGGGCATGCCTCTGCCGGCAATGCGGCTCATGCCGGGGCCAGCAGCAGCCATCTGTGTAGGAAGCTAGAAATGAGGAGGGAGGGGAAAGGCGACATCCTGTGGAGGAGGACCCTCGATTTGCAACGAAATGATATTCTCTCCGCGCAGAAGAACCAGACCCAGCGTGTTCTTCTCCTCACGCTCCTCAATGACGCCTATGCCTAAAACCCCTCTTCCGAGCTCACCATTGGCATCAACGGCCGCCGATTTCGATTTAATTCTTCTGAACTCCTCGCAGTCGCCGAGAATCAGGTTCATGTGTTTATCAAACGCCATAAGCGTGCCGACCAGCGTGCGGCTACGAATTTAGTGGGTGAGCGAAAGGATCGAACTTCTCTTTAATCACCACACGCATGCGGTAGTTGACGTAATTCAACATCTTACCGGTCTTTGCTCCCGACTACGGAGTCAATATGGCAACAGCACCGCAAACCATTGGAATGAAACGATGAATACGAAGGAATCAGGGAGATATGAGTTGAAAAGGCCGAGTGCCAAAAACCGAAGAGTCTTTCACCGCGGAACTGCCCAACTCGCTTCTTTATGGCAGTTAACTGCTCAGATTAAATTTGCTCAAGAAAATGCTCTCCTTAAAATGCTTGAAAACTACAAAGTATGATATCGTGACTCCCCTCTCCGGGTTTATCAGTCCCAATCTGCCTCCGGTATGGAAACCGAATTCGTATGATTCATAGAGCAATAAACAGGGAATCATAACCGATTTGAAGAAAATCATGGGCTATCGAGAAGCCTTCCGTACTGTTGTCCAATACAGCGATGATAATTGTCTCAACACGGCTAAAGTGTACTTGGACGGATTGCTGTCCATTACCAAGTACTTCCCGGTTGTTGCCGACACAGTAAGTTAAGCGTTGCCGGATCATGCTCAGGTTCGCAGTTCCATCACGTGGTACTCTTCTGTGAATCCGAAGCAGAAGATCTCCACGAAGAGCTTCCTCGTGGAGGCGATGTGCACCCTTTTCAACATCGCTGCGCTGTACTCCCAGAAGGCCGTGGACTCGCTTCCTGTACGCGCGTGTTTCGCGACTAACCGCTAGTCGGAGCTGACCATTTCCGTGATCGACGAGGCCTGCGCCGATCTGAAGCTGGCCAACGGCTACCTCGCCACCATCCAGCAGGAACTTTCCCACATGTGCGACGAGGAGGCGAAGCTGCCGGAGATCGATCCCGAAGCCATCCTCGGCGTACTGTTATTTCACTCTCTTCATCATAGTACCGCTCCCTGCTCTCTGCGCAGCTGCACTACCTGAAGGCGGAGAAGGCGAAGATCCTCCGCCCGGAGAGTCGTCGTCTCTTCACCACGGTGTACATGGGCAGCCACGTGCGCTACGACGAGGCGCTCAAGCACTTCGGCCGCAGCGCCTCGCCCCTGCCTGACGACTTCATCCACTTCGTGCAGGTGATGAGCAAGGTGGCCTACTCCGCGGCGCTGTACTACGAGGGCTACATGACGCAGGAGGAGCTGGAGGACTTCGACGTCCACGGCTCGGGCAAGGCCTACTTCTGCATCACCAAGTGCTACGTGGGTGTGAAGACAGGGAGTGATCGGTAGGACATGCTGAGGGAAATCCGCCAGTCGCGCGTGCCCGGCGTGGCGCAGCGCGTGGTGCCGCTGCTGGCGCCCTTCACGCTGCAGGTGACGGAGAGCGTGAAGGACGTGATGGCCGCCTGGCAGCTGCGCGTGGGGGCTGTGTGGCAGCGTGACGCGTAGCGCAGCATGGTGCCCAACAATGACAACTCCTTCAACATGCGCGCTTCCTTCCTGCCGGACGCCACGCTGCCTCCGCTGACGCCCTCCGTGGACTTCTCCGCGATTCTCACGGACAGCGAGCGGCAGCAGTTCGCCGCGCTCAGCGACGCCTACGCCAAGTACTGCGCGTCGGCGCTCAGCGCCATGGACGAGAGCGTGCGGACGATGGAACGCAGTGTCGAGGAGAATCTGTACGCCATTCAGTACCACCCCATTGTCGGCGCGCGGCTGCGGCGTGAGGCGTAGGTGGAGGCGGCGTCCTGCAAGGAGGGCGTGGCGGAGTACTACGACAGCCTGCTGCGTCAGCTGTACGAGAAGGAGAAGAAGACGCCGCTGGACGAGGTGATCGCGCGCTACCACCAGAAGCGCGAAGAGCTGAAGCGCGTGATGGAGGACTGCGACTGCGAGTACAACAACGTCGTTCGGCTGATGGGCCTTGCTCCCAACCGGTGGGCGTTGTCTCGCCTTGTGACGCGTAGGTTCACGCCGGCGATCACGAACTACCTGCGCAACACGCTGCCCCAATCGATCGCGAGCAACAAGAGGTTCGTGACCACTCTGGACGCCACGGAGGAGAAGCTGAAGCCGTGGCTGGAGGTGAAGGACAGCAAGGTCTTCAGCCTCGTCGCCGAGGGCAACGGCGCGGTCGTGAGGCAGCGGATCAGCATCCCCGTGGACGTCGAGGACGACCTGAGCGACGTGAACAAGACGGCCAACACGAAGACAGAGCTCGACGACCTGCGGCAGAGGGTGGCGGAGCTGAAGGCCACGGCGCACCACATGGCGGCGCTGCACTACAAGCTGACAGCGGCCTTCTTCACCAACGCTGCTGGACGCAGCAGCCTGTCGGAGGCCTTCCCCACGTTCTTCATGGACTGCCAGAACGTGATCGCCACCTGCCAGCAGCAGGCGAGCGCGTGGAACGGCTACATCGTCAAGCTGCAGACAATGCTAAACTTCTTGAAGGTGCGTCTCATGGGCGTCAACCACTACAAGGAGAAGTTCGGCATCCTGGACACGCTCTCTCTGGACGACAAGGCGTACCACGAGTTGGAGCGCTATGCGGAGTACACGGACAAGTGCGAGCAGTCCATCAAGGTGTTTGACGCGTGTATCAATATCATTCGCTCGTATTCGAACTGCTCTGTTTCCTGCACACTTGTGATCTTGGTTTGCTGGTTGGGATGGAGAAGAGGCAAAAAGAGAGAATAATATCGGATGCGGGGATTGAACCCGCGACCTATCGCGTGTGAGGCGATCGTGATAACCACTACACCAACCCGACATTACGAACAAGTGTTCTGTTCTAGGTCCTAGCTCACAGTATATAGGCTTCTTACTTCTCATCCTCCCTTCACCAGAGCCAGAGCGAAGAGAATTGCAGGAATAATTGGAAGCAGTGATGTAACTCCGGGAGTGAATGAAACAAAGCACAGATGCAGATCATGTTTCCTTCCACAGGTCATAAATCATATTCATATCGTGCACAGTCTCGAACTGCGCGTCAGCGTTCTTTCCATCCACCCGAATGACGGACTGCGTAGGACACTGGCACAGATTCATCAGCTTTGAGCCGTAGGTGATGCGCTGTTTGATTTCGTCAACGATCAGGGTGACTTGGTCCGTGTGGTGCAATTCTTGGTAGTCTACGCTGTTCTCCCTAGTGATGAGACGAGCGGAGTGCGTGCACATGAATGAGCGAACGGGGTATCCAAAATCGGAAGACCGAATTCACGTGTTGTCAATTAGTGTCATTTGTCAAAAGGGCGTGTCAAACAAAGCGCACCAACCATACTCTACTGTTCGTTGTTTCTATCATGCAGCGGATCCCAGTTCCTGAGTCGCTCTAGCACGCTGCTCATGGACGGCCTTTCCAACGCGGTCTTCAAGCAGTCAGCCACGATGCCGTACAGAGCTACACGGTATTTCGTCACAGCAGCAACTACTCGGATACTCCATCAAGCGCTGCATCGGTTTATAGGCGGTCGTTCGATCCGGGAAGTCATAGAGACGCTCCAATTCGGCACTGCCGTAGAGCACCTCCATGATCAGCATCCCGAAGCCGTACACGTCCTCCAGCTCCACCACTTTGCGACGCTGCTGGTTGATGTACTCAGGTCGTTGGTTTCGATTGCCGTAGCGAATGATTCGCAGCTCGGTCGACTGACTATTCCTCACCAAGCACTCGTTTCTTTACTGCGCAATGTTCCCCACGCCGAGGGTGGAAGAATCAAGAGGGCTTGTTTCTTCATTGTCATAGTCGATTCCCAGTCCATAGTCACAGATCTTCACGACGCCTTGACTCATCAGTATGTTCTCTATCTATCTCTCATCCGTAGAGAAAGCTATCACCTTCAAATCGTGATGCACGATATGTCGGGAGGCCGCATAGGCAAGTCCATCGGCAATCGCAATGAGAACCGCCCTTATTTCGGCAATCGATGTGTGATACTGCAAGTACTCCTTCAGTGACGAATCGCAGTACTCCATAACAAGAAAGCAGTTATCGTCCTTCATGTAATAGCCATACAGCGTGACAATATGATCGTGGTTCAAGCAACTCAAGATTTCAATCTCATTCTTCGCCGCCCTCTTTTCGAACTCATCGCGTGCAGTGACGCATTTCAACGCTATTGTACGGTCACGTCCTTCCTGTCTCCACAGCGCTTTCCACACACAGCCAAACGCCCCCTGATTCACATACTCCTTTGTTTTGATGTCTTTTGGATTGATGACAGTGACTACAGTTTATGCAGTATGTTTGGGGTAACCCTCATAATACTCCAAAGGCTCCTTCTCCGAAAAAGACGTGGAGAGCATGGATACAAGCTTATCGATGCTGCCATCAATCTACGCATCAAATAGAAGAAAATGAGCCTACATAAGTAGGGCATGCTCTCCATTCTTCCAAATACGGGATTGTCACCTCATTTCGGTTGTTGAACCGGTAATTCACGCTCAACCGCCAATCTATGCATAATGCACAAAACGGAGCGATACTGTCAATTGGAATGTAGTGAACCAAAGGAGCCTGGTAATAGTTGTCTGTTAACGTGAACTCCATGCTGCACGGGAAATACGCATCCGTACCCCTCTTCCTGAAGGGGATAGCCATCGTCAGTATCACTTTCGCCCTTCTATTCTCGGCTCGAATCTCCATCTATTGTAACACAACTAGAGAAAACCAAACGGAGTGGAAGTTGATGGCCATCTTGGAAACAAGGTAGTGCAGTGATTCGAGCAGAGGCATGGCCTATGCATCAAGGGCATCCCACAAGCACACAAGTTTCGTCTGCATAGGGGATGCGGAGTAAAAGTCCTTATAGGCATACAGCACTGCATGCTGAGAGCTGATGCTATCCCAATCCGGCTTTTGAAGCAGGATATCCATAGGCTTTGTTTGTAAAGAAACCCAAATTAACCGAGGCAAACGACGTGTCAAAACCTTGGGATTGGGTGGGGCGTTTCGTTCAGAAAACCAGATCGAATTCAAATCAGAAGTGGCTTGAAAAGGACTAAAAATGTCTGGTTTCGATGCACTCCGAGAAAAAGGGGGTTCCACGGACTTAGCGGAGAGTGATGATGAGATGAACTTGCCAGAGTGTTCCGTTAGGGTGGTGGTTGTAGTATGATGCGTAGATTGACGACATCATGGACAAGAAAGAAGTGGCAGAGAATTGTCGAGATCCCTCTAGTATAGCCGAATATCCTTATCAAACCGCGGGCTCTGTGCGGAGAGTGCGTCATAAGTCATTGGTTGACCCGTAGACGTCTCTATTCGAAGAGTCCCATGTGCCCCTCGAAACAATCAACGAAGTACCTTCTGTTTATGTTGGCGACGCATAGGAAGGCGACTGCCACACGGAGGAAAACACAGTGTCTCCAGTCCCCGAATTGCCGGAGAAAAGGGATGGTACTTCTTCGCCGATGAGAAGCTTTTATGACCTAACAAAGAACAAAGAGGTTTCAGAGTCTGTTCTCTTCCATGCCTTCATTCATAGAGAAGCCCACATCCTAGGTCGCCAGAACTTGTCGCACTACTCTACAGCCAGTGGTGATTCTCGTGCAAGGAGAGTCTCTATTCCAGCAAGAGGGGAGTCGTCATCAGTCGCGAAGCCTCTAAGCCCCGTAAAACGGAAGCCCTTGTCATTGCAAGCCACAAAGAAACCGTCAAGTGTTGTGTACGGCCAATTTCGTTCCGTGATGCGTAGGTTTATCAAATCTCCCTCGGCCGACCAGAGCATCAAGCCTCTGAATCACCCGCCCCAAACAAAGGGTCTCAACGTGTATCAGCGCCTCTCTCTCCCGGTCACCAAGGGGACGTACGCTCTGCGGAAGTCGGTGGAGCCTGCGCCGCGGCTCAGCTACTCCGGGACGCAGCGCAACAGTCGGCCCGCTCCCCTGGACGAAAAGCAGCTCATGGTCCAGCAGATGGAGGAGCTGCGGAGGAAGAACGTGCGGCTAACGGCGGAGTTGGAAAAGTGCAAGGTGAGTGAAGGGCGGGAGAATGAGGAGTAGAGCGACCTGAAGAAGGCGGAGTTGCGCATAAGGCAGTTGGAGCGAGAAAAGAGGCAGTCCTATCACTAATGTCTGTTTAGCCGCAGTTGTACTTCATTCCTCCTTGACTCCTGTTTGTTCGAACTGTTTATGTTGTTGTGTTCTGCTACTGCTGATTAGCAAAGCAGTAGGAGCATGAATGCTATTCGTGATTGGCAGGATGATTACGGGAGAAGAGAAGCGCCACTCTCCAAATGCAAGCCGTTTCCATTATCATGCATAATCGGCACAGAAAGTGGAAAACCGTGTTGGATGATCCAAAGCCAATACCTAGAAGAAGGATCTGTTTATAGAAGCAGGTTCTCCTATGTATAAACCAAAATCGAAATGAGTTTGTCTTGCAATAGAGACAACGGCTGTGGCGTGAATGGTATTTCACCGCAGTGCCTATTCCGCAGTATTTTGCAGGCAGCAATTTGGGAATATAAATAGAGCATGGGCCTTATTGTTTCTCTTCCCTTTTCCATTCCAGATTTGTACCAACCATGCTTCGTAACGGACTGAGAACTGTATTTTCGCTCGACAATGCGGTCATGAGTAGACTTCCCGCATCCTCCGTGAATGTGGAAAGTGCGTGGAGCGTTGTGCGTGCCAGGCTCAGGATGCAGCCAAGTTCACTGAGACCTGTACCACTACCCAGAATTGCTGCTTACGCATTAGACTCTCGTCACAGACCTGTTCTTCCCATCAACGGCAAGATGCCTGTGATTGACCCTACCGTGTATATTGCCACGAACGCTACTGTGAGCGGAAATGTTCAAATTGCGACCGGATCTGCTGTTTGGTACGGTAGCATTGTGAGAGGAGATAACAACTCCATCTCCATCGGTACCGAGAGTCACATTCAGGACCGTTCCGTTGTGAGCAGCGTGAAGTCCACCGACAGCGGCCTTCCTGGCTCTGTGAGCATTGGCAACAATGTGGTCGTTGGTTACGGCTCCGTGCTTACGGGCTGCCGCATCGACGACAACTGCCATATTGGCTCCTGCTGCCGCATTCTGGAAGGTGCTCACATGGAGACGAACTCGAGCCTCGCTTCTGGATCCGTTGTGGAGCAGGGAAAGACGATTCCTGCTGGGGAGGTGGTTCTTCTTCAGCGTCGTGATGCGTAGTATTGGGCTGGAAATCCCGCGAAGTTTGTGAGAAAGGTGGGCGAGCACGAGAAGGACGACATGCTGCAGTATTCTCGTGACTGCACTGAGATGAGCGAGAAGCACGCTGCCGAGTTCCTTCCCTACGGTACTCTGTTTAGAAACGAATGAGAACAATTATAATTGATTGTGCTGTTTGTTAACAAACCCCTCGCAACTGTTTACGCACTAGCGGGCTTCTCTTCCTCCTTGGGTTTCTCCTCCTCCGACTCGGAATCCGTTGCCTCAGCCTTCTTCACCTTCTTCGACTTCTTCGGCTTCTCCTCCTCAGAAGAATCAGAGCTAGACTCCTTCTTGGATTTCTTCGACTTCTTCTTCGGCTTCTCTTCCTCAGAGGATTCCGAAGAATCAGAGCTAGACTCCTTCTTCGACTTCTTTGCCTTCTTCTTAGGTTTCTCCTCTTCAGAAGACTCCTCAGACTCCGAATCCGAGGAGTCCTTCTTATGATGGTGATGCTTGTGCGACTTGCCCTTCTTCGCCTTCTCCTTCGCCTTCGCGGCTTCCTCCTTCTCCTTCTCCTCCTGCTTCGCGCGCTCCTTGTACTTCTCCGCATCCGCCTTGGCGCGAGCCTTCACCTCCTTTGATTCCGGAGCATACTCCACCATCTTCACCACCTCCTCGTCCACGTTGGCGTGCTTCTTGCCGCACACCTTCTCGATATACTTCTCGCCGTACTTGAAGGAGAGCTGATGCTTCACGCGCTGGAAGGCGGGAATGGAGAAAACGTCCGCCAGATACACGATCGTTGCCACCTCCGTAGCAACGTCCTCAGGACACTTCTTCTCCTTTCTCAGCGTTTTTGAATTCTCCTGGACCTTCTCCACCATCGGCGACACGTGCTCGATCAACGCGATCTTCTTCTCCAGCACCATCACTTCGGACGTCTTGGCACGCAGCTTCTCCTTATCACCCTTCTTGTAAGCCAGGAACGCCTGCTCCTCGGCGTAATCCTGCTTCTCCTGAACCCATCCGTACTGCTACGCATCAATAGGAATGGAGAGAAGCAGACCTCATTCAGCTCGTCGAACAGGGCGGCGACCTGGGTTTTGAACTCGTCAGAGTTCCACTCGCGGACAGTGAGCTTCCAGGTGGGGATCTTCTTGGCGAGGAATGAGGGGTTGGGAACTACGCCGTCACGCACGTCCAATCACTCGGCCTACGGAATGCCTTCACGGCCTTTTCAGCAGTAGTCACGTTCATGTATAATTGTTGTTTGACGATCTTTCCCAGCACTGCGGAATCCACACCCGTGAATGCATGTGCCTCCTCCCGAGAAATGACAGTGTCATGTCGTCGTAGTGGAGTGTTCCACCGTATTGATCCGTTCTCTTTTCCATCGAAATGGGCTTTCGATGGCGTACACCTTCAAGCGATTGATCTGACATTTCAAATCATGCAAATGCAGATAGAAGACGAGATCAACACAAAACCGTCAACTACTCCACAGATTGATAGGAATGAAGAAGTTCAATCATTTCACAGGGATATCCGTTCTGAACAGCCATCACAAAAGGGGTGAGCCTATTGCCTTTCTCCAATTTGGTATGAGCACAAGAAAGGGAGGAGAACGCAGCCGTGCGCCGGCACATCAGAACAGGGTTGCCTTTCGCCACAACAAGAACTCCAAGAAGACCGCAAAAATCGCGTCCATGCCGATCTACCGTCGTATTGGATGCGCTTCATGATGGTATAGTTGTCTGCCAGCACTGCCGTGAGAAGATCGAGTGGAAGAAGAAGTACAGGAAATATAAGCCACTCACTGTTCCCGCGAAGTGTGTCAAGTGCGGAAACCGGACCGTAAAGGCGGCGTATCACCAACTCTGCGATGACTGCGCCCGAGTTCCCTATTCCCTTTTATTGTCACCCCTAGTTGGACCACGTGTGCGCCATGTGCATGACTCCCTGGAATGAGCCTGAGCCCGAACCCGAAGAGTCCAGCTGTAGCAGCTGCTGCTCTTCCGACTGCGATTCGTATGACGAGTATTCCCAGAAGACGGAGGGCTGATGTCTAGCTTTGAGTTTTAGTCCTTCCGTTCCTTTATTCCATCCATTCTATCGCTGTTTGCTTCAACACATGATACTTTGACTGGTGGACTAGGAGAAACACAGTTCAGGGGAAAGGGAACGGGAGTTTCATTCCGTCCTTTCCTGCCATAAAGACAATATGGACGGTAATACGAACGAAGAGAACTCTCCCTTGGAAGCTAAGCCTCCGATGAAACGCATGAGCAGCTTTGAAATCGACAAGCCCCTCATCTCCTGCAATGAGTCGGACGGTGAGAAGAAGGAGGTTTCGGTCGTGAATGTGATGGCGCCGCAGACTCAGGAGTACGACTCCAGGTACCTATCCCTAAAGCAGGTGAGTACGCCCCACTCCCTTCAATCCGTAGTTCTCCATCACGCTCACGAAGAACATTACGGGACCGGGCGTCCTGTCCATTCCGTATTCCATGCTGCAGATGGGCATTCCCGCCACTTTCTTCTTCTACATCGTTCTGGCGGTGATCAATGTGTGGTGTTCGCATCTGCTTGTTGATGTCAACGATTACACGCACCGAAACGTACGCTTGTTGCTCTCTTCGAACCTAGCCCTCTCCCTACCCCTACAAACGCATTGGAAACGACTATGCAGTCATCATTTACCACGTGGGTGTTCCGCGAAAGCGTGATCGGTAGATTCTGGGACCCAGAGGCTATTACTTGTTTTTAGTACTGTACTTGATAGCCATCTGGGGCGTCCAGGTGAGCACGCTCGTCGTTTCTCTGTTTCCTGCTGAGGCGTAGATCACCATCGTGGACTTCATTGACAACCTTCCCTGGCTGTCCTCCATCTTCCCTAACCGAAGCACCACCAAGCTCTTCCTCCATATCACGTGCACGCTCATCTGCATGCTTCTCGTGTTCATGAAGGACATGAAGTAGCTGTTTGCTTCCCGATTGAGTCTAGACCCCTCGTTCCCGTTTCCTCGCTCAGCATCCTCGCCCTCCTCATCTCCTTCATCCTCCTGCTGGCCTACGGCTTCGCGTCCTTCCACATCACCTTCAGCCTCTCCATGCTGAGACCGCTCTCCTGGACCGCACTGCTCTCCTCCATGGGCGTGGCCTCCTTTTCGCTCGGCTACAACTTCTCCTTCCTGTCCTTCTTCGTCCGCTCTCCCTACCCTGCTCACGCGTAGAAGCAAGTGAAGCCCTCGCTGAAGAACCAGACCAAGAAGGCGCTGACTCCCATCATCGCCGTCATTACCATCTGCTTGCTCCTGTTCCCCCTCCTTGCATTGATGTCGTTTTACTCTTCCCCGGGTAGTTGCTTGTCTCCGTTCTGAGTCGCAGCGGGAATCAAGCAGGACATTCTTCTCTCCATTCCCGAGACCCATCCCATCTCCATCATCATCTCCATCATGATGTTTTTGTCCTGCCTGTTCACCTATCCCATCTACTCCCCGCCCCTCAACGAGATTCTCGAGGAGACCGTGAAGAACAAGAAGTCCGTCGGCATCTTCGTTGCGGACTCCACGCGTCTCACCTACCGCATTCTGCAGACCATCGGCATTTCAATCGTTGCCTACATCTGCCCCTTCTTCGGGGACATCATCTCGTTGGATATCCTGTGTTGCTGTCGTTCTGTCCTTAACGGAACTCGGTGGATTCGTGTTCACCGCCATTTCAATGGTGATCCCTCCGCTGCTTCATTTCATCTGTTTCAAGAACTCGCTCTCGACCAAGGACAAATGCGTTCACATTCTTGCTATTGTCTTCAGCTCTGTGTTCATGCTCGTGTCAACAGCCTTCTCTACAGCTCACCTGATCCACAACATCGTAAAATAGAGGTCCCACCGTTTCAACCCGTGTTTGTTCGATATTCCATACTAAAGTGAGAAACACAATTAATGGAGAATCCGTGGAAACGCACTACAATCACAATGGGTGCAGGGATTGGTGCTGACAGTATTTTTCATCATGAGTGTGGAACCCACGAAAGACGAGTCCGTAGTGACGCCGAAGGTAAGCCTTGAAATTGAAAAGCCCGCGACGGTCAACAACGAAGTCGCCGCGACTGACAAGAAGGTCCTGCCAAATGGGGACGTTACGGTCGACATTGAGGCTGTGAGCTCGACCATCTCAATGAAGCAGGTAAAGCCCACCGGAATGGCGATTACGCGTAGTTCAGCATTTCCGTGATTAAGAGCGTTACTGGAGCTGGTATTCTGTGTACGCCTTACGCCATGAACAACGTCCTCCTCTGAACGGTGCATCACTCCGTAGATGGGTCTGATCGGCACCGTGATCTCCTACTACGTCTTCTGCCTGGTCAACGTGTGGTGCGCCTCTCTTCTCGTGAAGGTGAACGAGTACACCCGAAAGAACGTAGGTCTGCGTGCTGCCACTCCTGGTTAGCCCTCGAAGTACCCTCCCAAGGAAATCGGCAGCGACTTCGCCAGCATTACCTACAACGTACGCTCCATTCTGCCCCTTCACCGCAGATTCTGGGACCGAAGGGGTACTACGTGTTCGTCGTGATCTACCTGATCACCATCTGGGGCGTGCAGGTCGGAACCCTCGTAGCAGCGGATCGCGGCCTCCACCCTAGATCTCCATCGTGGACTTCATCTGCAAGCTCCCCATCACTGCGGGCTTCCTGGGCGACCCCTCCACGAAGCGCTTCTTCTTCCACATCATCTCGTCGGTGATCTGCCTCCTCTTCGTGCTGCTGAAGGACATCTCGCCCATCATCGCCGTGGCCTCGCTCAGCATCTTCGCCCTCCTCATCTCCTTCGTCATCCTGCTGGTCTACGGCTTCATCCACTACGGCCTCACCTTCAAGGCCTCCATGCTCGCGCCCGTGTCCTTCGGCGCGCTCTTCGCCTCCATGGGCGTGCCCTCCTTCTCGCTCGGCTTCAACTTCTCCTACCTGTCCTTCTTCGTCCGCTCTCCCTACCCTGCTCATGCGTAGAAGCAGCTGCGCGCGGAGGACAAGGTGAAGGCGGGCAAGGTGACGCTCAGGACCATGGTTCTGACCACCACCGCTATGGTGATTCTGCCCATCGTGGCGCTGCTGTCCTACAGCGGCAAGGAGGGTGGCGGTGCGGCGCGCGCGTGAAGCATAGGCGGCATTCAGCAGAACATCCTGTTGATGATCCCCGAGAAGGAGATCTGCGCCATCATCGTGAACGTGATCATGTACATCTGCTGCCTGTTCACCTACCCCATCTACTCCGTGCCCATCAACGAGGTCGTGGAGCAGGCCAGTGCGTCCTCCGCTCTCTCTTTAGCGTAGTCAAGAAGAAGTCCTCCGCCTGGGTGTTCGTCAGCGACCCGAAGCGCCTCTTCTACCGCGTGCTCCAGACGGTGGTCATTTCCTTTATCGCCTTCCTGTTCCCCGCCTTCGCCGACGTGATCTCGTTGGATATCCTTGCCGCGCGCCTTGAGTGCCTTGACCCGCAGTGGGCGGCTGTCTCTTTACCATTCTCTCGCTCATCATCCCGCCGCTCCTCCACCTCATCTGCTTCAAGAAGACGATCACGAAGGCGGAGAAGGCGAAGGACATCGCCTGCTGCGTGGTGTTTTTCATCTTCATGGTCATTTCCACCATCTACTCCGCCATCACGCTCATCGAGGGATTGAAGAAGTGGTGTGTTTGTCACAAACAGTCGCTCCTCACACGCTCCACAGCAGCGCCTCGCTCTCCTCCTCCTTCGAGATGAACGGCTTGTTGATCGACTGGATCATCACCGAGCCACACAGCGGGCACTCCGCCGCGATGATCGCGTCCAGCTCCGCCTGCAGCTTGTCGCGCAGCTCCTGGTCGTTCTGCGACAGGCTGCCCGCGCTCAGTCCGCGCAACTTCGTCTGCAGCTCCTTCACCTTCGCCTTCTCCGCCGCCGTCAGGTGGTTGTTGATCTACGCCTCACGCGCCGCCGCCTCGCCCACCTCGCGCGTCAGGCAGTCCGCATGGAAGGCGTGGGAGCAGGGGAACAGGTAGAACACGCGCGACAGGATCGCCTGGTCGCACAGCTCGCACACCTGATCGCCGCGGATCTCGCCGCGCCGGCACTTGAGTGCCTGGATCTCGCTGCGGATCTTCTCCGCGGAGGACGTGTACTGCATCATCTCGCTCTTCAGCTCGTCGATGCGCGCGTTGTAGTCCTCCAGCGACTCCACCACGCGGTCCTTGAACTTGTCGATCACCACGAAGTCGGGGAACCACGGCAACAGGTCGTCGATCTTCAACAGCGAGCACTCCTCCAGCAGGTCGATCGCGCCGTTCACATCCTTCTTCGTCTACGCCTCACGCCCGCCGCGCGCGCTCACCTCGATGAGGAAGCGTGCGATGATCAGCCAGAGCTTCTTGCGCGTGTCGTCGTCGTCCGCCTTGTCCGCGCAGTACTTCGCCAGCTCCAGATCCACCTTCAGCGCCAGCTTCACCGCCTCTTCGTACAGGTGCAGCAGCGTATAGATGTAGACGCACGCCTGCGTCTTGCCCTCCTGGATGCACACGCGGAGCGCGTACTTGACGTCGTACACGTAATCCTCCTTGAAGTAGTCCAGGAAGTTCATCAGGTCCTCCGTGTTCTCCTCCACCGCGTACAGCGACAACAAATAGTTGTGGATGGCCGGGTCCGTGTTCTGGAGGTCCTTCACCTGGTACTCCAGGTAGCGGATCGCCTCGTTCTACGCCTCACGTCATCACATCGTGCACACCTCGCCCAGGTCCGTCTCGCCCTTCTCCATCGCGTGGTGGCGGTGCTGGTCGTAGCGCACCAGCGCCGGAATCAGCTTGCACGGCGACAGGAAGCGCGCAGCGATCCACGCGTCCACCGTCTCCGTTGGCGCCATGAGGAGCATCTGCGGCGCAAACTTGTAGTACAGCGGCTCGGCCTTCTCGATAGGGACTTCCTTCAGAATGAAGATGGCGGACTCGATGTCCTCGCGCTGGATGTGGTGGCTCAGCACGCGGTCGTAGTCCTCGATCAGCCGCGCGAAGAACAGCAGCTCCTCCACGCACCCGTGCGACGACAGCAGCGAGTACGTCGTCGGCACGTCCAGGCAGGCGCACCGCTCCGTCAAGAAGTTGCGGAACTCGAGCAGCGTCGACTGCTTCTCCTCCTCCTCCTCCTCCGTCGCGATCTACGCCTCACGCGCGCGCGCGGCGCCCACGCTCATGCCGTTGATCTCATCCAGGTAGATCTCCGTCAGCCACGTGCAGAGCAGCGTGCGCTGCGCCTTCTTCTTCGGCGGCACCTCGTCCAGCTTCTTCAGCAGGTACGCCTTCAGCGCGGAGCGCGCGCCCTTGTCCATGAACTGCAGCGCGATCTCCTCCAGCGACAGCTGCGTCTGCGCGTACAGTCTTAAGGTGATGATGTACAGACGGCGCTACTGAGCGGCGCGGATGTAGTCCTCCTTGTGGAAGTAGTAGTCGGCCTGGGCGCGGCGCACCTCCTCGCGCGCCACGTTGTCCTTGCAGAGGCGCAGCGCCTTGTCGAAGTCGCGCGGCTCGCCGTCCTTGGCGCTCTGCAGGAAGAGCTTCCAGGCATCGCGGTCCTCGTCGTTGATGCGGATCTAGTTGGGGTGAGCTGGGTGGTTGCATTTGAGGCGTGGCATTATCGTGACTGATTGCTTATCACTGTTTTCACATCACAGTCATCACTCATTACACCACATCACTGTTCTCACATCACAGTCATCACTCATCACTCATCACGTCACTCATCATATCACAGTCATCACTCATTACACCACATCACTGTTCTCACATTACAGTCATCACTCATCACTCATCATGTCACTCATCACATCACAGTCATCACTCATTACACCACATCACATCACTCATCACGTCACTCATCACATCACAACAAGCACACTCAACAAGCACCTCACATACCCTGAACAGTTCCCTCTCTCCATACACCCAGATGCACCCCGTGGCGCAGTCGGGACACAGCCCACGCAGCTCCACGCCGCTCTCGCGCTCGTACACCACGTTGTGGCTCAGCAGGTTGTGCACCACCAGCTTCTTCGCGTACAGCGACAGCAGGTGGAACTCGCTCAGCGCGATCGACAGCGGCGCGATCGCGTGGTGGATGTCTTGCGTGTCCGCCGTCACCTGCTCGCCCGCCGTCTGCGACCCGAAGTACAGCGACCCGAAATACACGCCGAAGCCCGTCAGCAGCGCGAACGCCTTCGACCGCGCGTCCGACGGCTTGCGGAAGAAGCGCAGCTCCGTGTAGTTCATGTCGCCTGCGCGTGAAAGGGCTGTGACAAAAAAACCCGGCAATTCGGTGCAGTTCTGACGATCGAGATCTTTGTAGTAAGCGAACATGCTCTCGAAGGTGGGGCCGCCGATGAACTGGAAGTAGCGAGACGGGTTGGCCGTGGCCGCCATCACGAAGTACTTGTGGCCCTGGCCCTCGACCTCGGGGAAATGCTCGATGTGAATGCTGCAGATGGGCATGTTCTGCTGCATCGAGAAGACCTGCTTGATGTACTTCTCCTTTCCGTCGATGGAGGTCTCCAGAATCATGCCATTACGCGTTCCCATCAGAATCGGCTAATCGTGAGTCCCGGCAACCGCGCTCACTCCCGTGCAGGTGGGATTGCCCTCCAGAGAGTTCCAAGCAACCGACTCGATGTGGTACTCGGAGAATCGCTTCAGCACGACCACCTTCGACTTGGAGGAGTGGAGGTAGTAGCAGTCGCCCGCCACCGTGGTGATGATCACGTGGTTGCCGGTGGGATCGATAAAGACCTTATGCACTTTGTCTTCTTTGAATGGGAGTTCAATGTCTGCTCCGTTAGGCGGAATCCGCACACACTACCTTCGGGAATGTCTTGCATGTTCCAGCGAATGAGCGTCTTTCCGGACGTGGCAATCACGATAACGTTCGCCGCCTCCGCCATCTAAGAGCATTACCAGACAAGATGAAGCACGCACTGTGTTAATCGAAAAGGATTCGGCCATCTTGCCCTTCAACGCCTTTCTGGCTCCAGGAATGGAGACACGGTGGATTGAAAACATCGCATTTGGGTCATCCTGCGAGTTGTCGAAGAGCGACTATTCGTGACTCCGAACGGAGGCGGGAATACCTGATTGCCAGCAAGACTCGCTCCGTTCATTGTATTTCCACTCACATAGTTCAGGTCTCCGGGGTTCTCAACCGATCCCATTGCTCCTCCAGCGGACGGGCCGTCGTTCCATTCTTCAAAGATGGAGTCCATAATCTATCAGCACGGTGAGCCCATGTCTCTCCCACGACAGTACCTCGTACATTACTCGTGCCTTAAACACAACACTATGCACAATAGTGTTTTCCAGAAATAGGATGGATTCATCCCGTGACCAATTTCGTCCCAATTCCACTTCTTCAACAAACAAAGGAAGGGGTTATGTTACAGAGGAAGAGGTGTGGCCAGGTTGGAGGAGAAGAATAGGCCCGTCGTCAGGAGAAGGAACGGAACGAGGACCAGCCACTTCAGGTAGAAAAGCGCCTCCACGTTGGAGTGGATGCTCACATCCATCGTGACCACCTGTCTATGCTCGTTCTCCACAACCACGAACAGATTGAAGTAGCCCGTCTCCCGCAATTCGAAGGACAGCGAGTACTCTCCCGGCTTCTCCACTGTCTACGCTCAAACCACTCCCCAATGTCCACTCTCTCCGCCAGCAGCACGCCCTTCCGAAACACACGCACCGTGTACTGCGCATTGTACTGATTCTTCCTCCTGTCCACAATCGTGACGGGCAGCTGCATTTCGCTTCCCCAGAAGTCCAGGTACTCCTGCCTACACCTCACACCGTTCTTCCGAACTCACTTTCCATTTCCAAAGAACACCCCGAAATAATCGCGGGAATACACCGAGTTCAGGTTCACGCCCCGATTCGCGAAGTGGTTGATGCCGTCCCAGGTCCCGGAGGTGGTGAACTGGTACATGTTCCCGTTCATCGTCGCGACCACCAGATCCTACGCCTCACGCCTTCCCGCCACCTCCACGATCAGTTCCGACGTGGGCGAGTGCACGGCCAGCACCTGCGCGTACACCTCCTCCGTGAGCTCCACGAAGCGGATGCAGCCCGACGCAGCGTCCACGATCAGCAGCGTTCCGTTGCTCACCACCACCACGTGGATTCCGTCGTGCGACTACCCATCACCCCACGCCTCCGCTTCCACCGGCGACAGGTCCACCACCAACGGGGCCGTGCGGACGGCGCCGCCCGTGCGGATGGGGAAGGGCGCCAGCGTCGCGCCCGTCTTGCCGTCGAGCGCCCAAAGGTCGCCGCTGTCCGTGACCGCCACGACGTCCAGCTGCCCGTCGCCGTTCACGTCCGCCACCGCCACTGTCTACGCATCACCACAAGCCGCGAGCCGCACCTGCGAGAGCGCGCCGGAGAGCACGCGGTACCAGACCTCCTCGCCGCGGTCGTCCAGCACCGCCAGCACGCCCTTCATGTCGCCCACCACCTGCACCTCACACCTCCCGACCGCCGCCACGATCTCCAAGTAGCCGTCGCCGGCGAGGTCCACGCACACCGGCGCCATGTGGATCGCGTTGAACTGCACGGGGAAGCCGCGCTTCACCGCGCCGCCCTCGCCCACGGCGAAGAGCAGCCCCTGCGCCGTGCCGAACACGGTGGTGAGGCGACCCATGCCCTCGATGTCCGCCGTGACGGGCGTGCTGTAGCACCACGCCTTGCGCGCCGCCGTCTGCGTGCTCAGACCCTACGGGGAAGGGGGAGGGGCGTGCGTACGAAAACGTGGGACCACAACACGCGGTTGCTGGTGAGGTTGTAGGCGGTGATGCCGCATGCGAGGTACCTGTGTGTGACCAGGGTTGGGGGAGAGCACTTGTCAATGTCAATGCCGGGAATGCCGTCGGGGTAGTCGCTCAGACTGAAGTAGTACGTAACGGGGATGAAGAGGAGAAGGGAATTAAAGTCGATGAAGGAGCCAGGCGTGGTCAGCACGTGCGGATCGAGACTCACGTGCGTGATGCTCTCCTTCACGTACTTCTTCATCTCCTCCTGCTGTGCATCATGGATAGGACAGGAGAGTTACCTTACGGGTGTACGAATCCGTGTCAGCTTCATTCGCGGCAAAGACTCTCTATTGCATCATAGAACGTTGCTGTAAATACATGGCGCAAGTATTCCTGCATGACGGGAGAAGTTAGCCTCTCCAATTCCTTGGCATCCACGATCTCCTGCTGCATGTCGAACCAGATGCGATTCACGTGAAGCGAGGGAAGGTAGAAGGAGTCCGAGCGATTGACGCTGTGAAACTCGTTCAACTAGGAGTCACTGCAGAGTGGAGAAGCGGACATGCATAACGCGAATGACGCCGTCCTTGTCCACGTTTACAATGTCCTCGATGCCGTCCCAGTCCACATCGTGGAGGATGGGCGAGCCATTGAAGATGGAGTCTGCGAAACCATAGGGCCACCCCTCCAACGACGATCCATCCGTCTGCACCACATCCACGTACTTCCAGTACCCGCTGAGGACAATCTACGCATGCATGCGCCCTATTGGCCAATACCTCATCGCTTCCGTTCTCCAAGAAGGAGTAGGCAACTGGGGTGGAAACGCAGCTCGATTGCAGCTCCTTCTTCCACTTCATCACCACCTCGACGTTGCACTTCGGTTGCTTCCTGTAATTGCGATTGCTTATGTCGATGCCGTACCGAAACGAGGAAACTCCAGGCTTCATAGAGTAACTAGGAGGTGAGCGTCGTTGAAGCGAGGCGGCACTCTTTTGGGATGCAGCAACCGATCGCGAACACGGTAAACAGTACGAGAAGCAAACTCATCTTGGGATGAAGCGCGTTTTGAGTCTCTCCAATTGAACTTTGCAACAAACAGCCTCTTCTCTGGTTCATTCCGTCCACAGGCTTCGAAGAGGGAATCGCGCGACAAAGCTCCTATTGCACGTATGACGCACTCTCTATCGGATATAATCAACGGAGCGAGTATTTGCAGTGCTTTGAAAGAGAATTCAAGTTATAACTCAAAGAGTCCCAATTCGAAACGACAACAGTAAAACAGCAAGCACAATCGTTGGTTGAAGGGACCAATTTCTCTTGCGGACATCCATTGCCGTGTTCATAATCCATTCAGTCTAGAATGAAGAGCTCTCTCTTTTTGGTAGGACTGTGCGTCAGGATTCCGTGACGCGATAGGTTTTTCTTGTTCTGCCGTTTCTCGTCAACTGCTTTTATGAAGACTTTGGCCCCTATCAGATTAACGAGCGTGCCATCGTCTACCGTGCTGTGTACATGTATAACACGAAAGATGCTCCCCGAGTGAAGTAGTCCAAAATCGGCGGGCGTGATGGGTTAGCAGAGATGGCAAGTCGGAGTTGGGCATCACGGTGACGGCAACCACTGCCAGCAAGGAGAAGATCACAGGTGACGTGATCGTGGAGCAACGTCGACTCTGTCACGCCTAGGTGGCCTTCATGCCGGAGGAAGTGTTTAGGAATATGGGCTACAGAAACGACACGGGTTTTGTCATTCCTTGCTGCGATGAGTGGGGATACAAGGTGGGGGCACGTGCGGACGGTCACGGCGTAGAACAACCGCTGCAAAGAAAAGAATACTCTTATCATTCCTGAGAAGTACGCCGCCAACGTGACGATGAAGACGGCTTCTCTGGCGTAGCGCCTTCGCGGCAGCCTCACGCGTAGGGAGAGTCCTTCTGTGAACGAGGTGTACAACGTGGACAAGACCGGAATGTATTATATCGTTGCGGCCGTGTAATCGCCGATGCGCCCCCTCACGCACAGTTGCAACCCGATGATCACGCCGAAGACGTCGCTCTCTGGCAAGATGGAGGTGGAGAACCCCTACGGCCACCTGCCGGGCACTCAGTACAGCAGCCTTCCCTTCTACAGCTGGATGAGTTTTATCTACGTGTTGACGCTGATCGTGTGGGGCATGCTCTGCATCCAGTACTCCAAGGAGATCATGTCCGTGCACCTCATGATCCTCGTGCGCGCGCGCCGCCCGCCTCACGCCTAGGCCGTGCTGATCTGCTTCGTCGTGGACTACCTCGTCAAGGTCATCTACCTGTGGGTGTACAACTTCACGGGCTACGACTCGCTCTCCTACCTCTCCGTCTTCTGCGACGTCTCCGTGCGTACGCTCACGCGCGTCCTCACCATCCTGGTGTGCATGGGCCTCGGCATATCCTGCGCCAGCATCCCCGAGTCCACGCTCAAGCTCGGCGTCTTCGCCGCCGCCTACTTCATCATCAACTGCTGGGACTCCTACGTGTCCCTCAACCCGCCCGTGGGCGACCTCAGCAACAAGCTCCGCATCTACATCACCGCGGGGTGGGCGCGCGCGGCGGCGGTCACGCGTAGCATGGACGCGATGGTCTACTTCTGGGTGTTCCAGAGCCTGATGAACACCATGGAGGAGCTCAAGCAGAACCAGCAGAACGCCAAGCTCGCCGTGTTCACGCGCCTGTACACGCTGCTGCTCGTCAGCGTCGTGGTGTCCACGCTCACGCTGGTGGTCTTCAGCTACTTCGTCAGCCACGAGGAGAGCGGCACCATGTGGAAGTACCAGTGGCTGTAGGCGCGGCGCGCGGCTGTGAGCGTAGGATGAACGACGGCATCTGGGCCGTGTACTACTACATCCTGTTCATGTGTCTCATGGTGATGTGGAAGCCCAACGAGAACGCTTCCGCCTACGCCTACCACAACGAGCTTGCCACTGACATCCGCGAGGACGTGGGCCATCGTCGTGGGAGTGACATCTAGGACGAGGAATACGGCCTGCCGCAGAACAAGCTGGTGGTGGGGGAAGCTGGCGGCGCTGATCGGTAGGAATCCGAGGACGAGGGCAACGTCGTGGTGAAGACCATCAACGACGACATGAAGCCGATGAACATCACCGAGGGAGAGAACCAGGCGTAATACGGAAGTTTGTCTTCTGTGTTTGTGTTTCTTACAATATGTTCGCTTCGAAGTGCAGTCGTGTTCTTCGCGTAGCCAGAGGGAGCTGCTCCATCCTGGGGAAAACGGCCTGCGTCCGCCCGCTCCCCGGCCCTCCGGCCCTCAATCCCTCGTTCGTTCTCTGCCGCACCTTCTCCAAAGCCGTGGAAGACGGCAAAAAGGTCGTTGCCACGGAGAAAGCCACCCAGGAGGCCATGCAGAAGGTTGCTCAGAAACCGCCCGTGTCGAAACTCCGACAGACGGTGGCGGGGCTATGCATCGGCTTTGCTGCCTCCGTTCTGGGATCCATGGTCGGTCTGGGAGGCGGTTTCATCATCATCCCGCTCCTCACTTCCGTCGGCGGCATGACGCAGCACCAGGCCGCCGCGTGCAGTCTGGCGTCGATTTTCGTGAATAGCATCACCGGTACGGGAACCTACATTTCCCAGGGCCTCATCGATCTCCCGGCGGCCGCGGCCATCACCGTGACCTCGATGGTGATGTCGCGCTACGGATCGCGCTGGTCCCGCAACTTCGAGTCGAAGAAGCTGAAGCGCTACTACGGCTGGATGTGCCTGATCGTGGCGCCGCTCATCCCGCTGAAGAACTACATCATGAAGAAGCGGAAGGAGGAGGATGCGAAGAAGGCGGAACAGACGGTGGTGGACGACCTCGCGGCGGAGAACGCGAAGTTCGGGTACCGCGACTGTCTCTCGAAGGACGCCTTGAAGAACTCCGAAGCAGCGGAGCATTCTCCGCTGCTGCTGACTCTGGGCTTGATTGCGGGAACGATGAGCGGCTTCTTCGGCGTGGGCGGAGGCATCATCGTCACGCCCAGTCTGTGCCTCTTCACGAAGATGGCGGGAAAGAAGATCATGGGCACCTCTCTCGTTCGTGTGCGTGCAGAGCGTTATGTGTAGGCGTCTATGATTGTCCCAACGTCCGTGTCGGCAACCATGAGCTACAAGGCCGGAAACATGATTCTGGGCACGGCCCTCCCGATCTGCTGTGGATCGGTTGTGGGCGGTTATGTCGGCAGCAAGGTGGCTGGAAAGATGCCCCTTGACGTCATCCAGTGGGTGCTGGTGGGAGTGCTGATGTTTGCCGGCGTGCGCTCCATCGTTTAGTGTAACAAACCTGTTTGTTTTAGTCGAGTTCTTCCGGCCTCTCCAGGAGAGGCTTCTCCGCAATGGTTTCTCGGCAGATGGGACATGTGTTGTGCTAGGGTCTGATGATTACGTACAACCCGTACCTTGTTTGCCCATTCCAAAATGCAGCTGTGGTGGAAGGAGTGCTTGCATGGCAGCTCGATGATGCGGTCTTCTTGCGTATAGCCGTTCAAGCAGATGGGGCACTCCTCCGATAGCATCGCCTCCGTTGGACTCTGGTCAGAAAGGGCTGCGACGAGACTGCGGGCGGATGGGTTGATGATCTAGGGGTCAGTGAGTGGCATGCACTTTGACATTTGGAAGCAGCTGGGAGAGGGCATCACGTACGCGGTTTGAAAAACGAGGGCGAGGGACCGTTGCTTCTTCTGCGGAAAGCGATCCGTCCAGGTCAAAGTGAAAAGATGGGCGGAGTCTACGCATGATAGCACAGAAAATGGTGCAAACATGTTACAAATGCGAGAGATAACGGAGCGATTCAGTGTCTACCCTTCAATCGGTGTTGTATTGCAAACAGTGAACGAGGTGATGTTGATCGCGATCCCTCCCTGTCGGTTTCGCCGAATCACCACGTCGCCGTTATGTATAGTAAAAACGGTCGAATCCTCCTCTTCCGTTCTAGCATCATCATGCAGAATCGAGTTTGTACACAGCAACGTCGAAATCGATAATGCGGTCTTGCGGTATCCTTTCGATGTTGTCGCTATGGCACTACACAGGAGAGAAGCACGGTGAAGCTACTGTCGCGCAATGGGCTTGATTATTCGCATCCACTTCCACCTCCACAAAACGACTACGGAATATGACTATCTCAGTACGTACTTGCAGAGGGAGCAAAAGGGGGATGGTTCCATAGGAATTGGATGGAAACGCACAATAGCTTTTCCCAACAATGTTCTCTGTGCTAGGGAAGCGAGCCTTTCTGTTCAAGCCGTTGATGGGGATGGTGAAGCAGGAGACTGTGTGCTGCTGCTTTTCCTCCGCTGTTTCTCTGAACACCCTTGCGTATTCTCTTATGCTTATTGTCTGAGGCGCAGAGACAATCCCGGGGCAAAGAAGCGCAGAACGCGTGTCGGTCGCGGAAATGCCGCTGGGCAGGGAACCACCGCTGGTAAGGGCAAGCACGGACAGAACTCGCGGTCCGGACCTATATCCTTGTGTCGCGCTGTGCGAGCAGTGAGTGTTCCTTCATTAGCACGGTCCTTACGTCGGCTTTATTGGTGGCCAGACGCCCATCTACCGGAGAATTCCCAAGGTCGGTTTCACAAATCCGCATGCTCCTTTCTCCCTCTCTGATTTCTAGGTTCGCTATGCCCCTGGAGCCCCTGAATCTGGGGCGGCTGCAGCAGTGGATCGATGCGGGTCGTATCGATCCCACTCGCGTCATCACCATGAAGGATCTCCTGGATTCCAAGGCCGTCCACGGCATCCAGTATGGCGTGAAGCTTCTCGCTGATGTGGCTTTGCATTCCTAACATTACCCGCAGGGAAAGGAGTCTCTTCACTCGGCCATTCGTATTGACGTGACTCGTGCCAGCAAGGAGGCAATTGCTGCCGTGGAGAAGAACGGCGGTCAGGTGGAGACTGCCATTTGATGTAATATCCAGGTCATCTGCTCGCATTACAACCGTCTGGCGCTGCGCATGCTGCTGAAGCCGGACCGCTTCGTGCCGCCATACCCCCTGCGTGCGCGCCCTCCCCCAAAGCTGATGGGCTACTACCTGAAGGACGAGAATCGCGGCTATCTCTCCCCCTCGTACTCCGCCACGTACCAGGAGTTCGTGAAGGACATGCACAAGCACGGGTACTGCGTGTCTCCGAACGGGCGCGGACAGCTGGAGTAGGGTACTTTTAGACCGGCTTTGTTAACAAACACGCCCTTACGCAATGATCTTCGTGACCTTGCCGATGGCGATGGTCTTGCCCTCGTCACGAATGCTAAAGCGTCCCAGCTGCGGCATCACGTCGTATGTCTCCATGCACACGGGCTTGCTCAGGCAGAGACGGGCGAGGATCATCGTGTTGCTCTTCACGAAGCGCGGGCGCTTCTTCTCCGCGCCGGTCTTGCGGTCGTACTCGGCGATCAGCTGCGTCACCGTCACCTCCTCCACCGCCGTGTGGATGTGCATCACGGCGCCGTAGCCCGCTGTCAGGATGCGGCGGTTCTCCAGCAGCTCCAGGATGGACAGCTGCGCCTCGAACTCCTTCACGGCGTGCACGTGCAGGTCCTCGTGGCAGATGATGTCTCTACCGCTCAGCGCGCCGCGCCGCACTCACCCTCTGAACACGTTGGAGTCGCTGATGCCCTTCAGCTTCACGTTCACGTTCTCGCCCGCCTTCGCGGACAGCACCTCCTCGTCGTTGATCGTGATGCTCACCACCTCCGCCTTGCGCGAGTTCGGCATCAGCAGCACCGAGTTCCCCACGATCTACGCCTCACGCGCGCGCGCTCCGCCCACCAGACGGCCGCTCTCCACCTTGCCCGTGATCGTGCAGCCGCGGTCGTTGAACTTGTCCAGCACCGGCAGGCGCAGCGGGCCGTTCGCGTCGCGGCCGGAGATCTCGATGGTGTCCAGGATCTCGAACAGGCTGTTGCCCGTGTACCAGGGGCACACACCCTCGGGAGCGCGGTCCTTCAGGTTGTAGCCCTTCAGGCCCGACAATGGCAGGAACGTCACGTCGCGCTGCACGTTGTAACCCACCGACTTGAGGTAGGGGCTCAGGCGGTCCACGATGTCCTTGAAGCGCGCCTCCGACCACTTCACCGTGTCCTCGTCCATCTTGTTCACCGCCACCACCAGCTTCTTCACGCCCAGCGTCTTCGCCAGCAGCACGTGCTCGCGCGTCTGGCCCGAGCGGTCGAAGCCCGCCTCGAACTCGCCCTTGCGCGCGGAGATCACCAGCACGCCCACGTCCGCCTGCGCCGCGCCTGCGATCATGTTCGGCACGTAGTTCTTGTGGCCGGGCGCGTCCAGCACCGTGTAGCGGTGGTGCTCCGTGGAGAAGTAGGCGCGGCCCACCTCCACCGTGATGCCCTACGGCTGATGTCGCACAGCGGCGCAAACCTTCGAGCGCTCTTCGTCGTTTGTGTCCATGATGTAGGCAAGGAACCAGCTCTCGCGATTGCGGATCTTGGCCTCGCGCTCGTACTTCTCGATCGTGCGCTTGTCCACGAGGCCAGTAGAGTACATGATGTTGCCGCAGATGGTGGACTTGCCCGCATCGACGTGGCCGATGAAGACGACGTTGATGTTGTCGCGCGGGTCCTCCTTCGCGATCAGCTCGTCGAGCGTGTAGCTGGTGGTCTACTCATCAGCGGCGAACGAAGAAGCCACGGGAGCGGAGGTTTCGGGCTCGGCAGCCTCCTCCGGGGTATCGAGAGACTCGACAGTCTCCACGGGCTCCGCCGCGGGCTTCTCCTTGGGAGCGACCGGCTTCTCAGCCTCCTTCTTCACAGCAGGGGCAGCGGGAGCTGCAGGCGCAACAGGAGCAGCAGCAGGGGCGGCAGCAGGAGCCGCGGCGGCAGCGGGCTGCGACGCGCTGAGAGAAATGGACTTAGCAGCGCCACCACCAATCTTACCAACACCCAGCGAGCTCAGGGTGAGCGGCTTTGACTTGGCGATGACGGGAGTGCGGGACATGGGCATCTGCTGAGCATACATGGGATTCATGCCGGTGGCGAAGGAGGGAGTGAACGAGGGGACGGCGTTCACGTTCTTGTTGGCCCAAGAAGGCGTAAACTCGCCAGCATTCGCTACAACGCGTAAGCACACAATTCTCACAAGAGGGTGAGCGCCCGTTCACCACTTACAATTCATATTCTTGAAGCTCATTTTTACTATTAGTCAAGTCAAATGAGAGGCTGATTAAGAAGAATTGCCGAGAATCACTGCACGTTCAGGGGTGCATGATGATCAAGGGATCGCTCGACACACATCATCGCGCGGAAAGAAGGACCCCGTCTGTGTGTTGCTCTGCACTCCAGCAACCCATGAAAACGAGATGGGCTCCTTTTGGAATAACCAGAGTGCATGAATCTGTCGTACGACCATGATCACTACACGAATGGGATGACCATTCGATAGGAAGTTCTACACGGATGGTTTCACTTTCCGAAAGACCCTGGAAACAACTGACACTTACCCTCTACCTCTTTTGTTCCTTCAGCAACGTGCAACACTGCAAGCGCTTTCACAAAAACGGCTTCATTCTTCATTTGTTTCAAATCACGGAGTCATTGATGCCATGTCGTCACGATTATCCCTGTGCGAGAATAAAGAGATCACCGCCGAGCAGAGGAAATACGTGATTGCGGCAAAGAACAAGCTGGGCAAGTCCGATGACGACTGGAGCGAGATTGCCGAGGGCTACCAGATTCTGGACGTTGAACTGATTGCGTGTGATCATGAAGTAGACGCTGGCTCGCGATTTCAAGGAAAAGCCGCTCGTGTTCTGTTCCATTCTTCGCGACTTTACCGATTTAATCGTGGCAACGCTAAAGAGCCAGCGCACTGGTCTGGTGAGGAGTGGGAGGGAATTTGACGGGTCAGGTGAAAACTGCGCTGGATTCCATCTCTCTCTGGGTCTCCATTTGCAGGGAGGACTTCGAGGGCATGGCCCTTTCCCTGTGGCAGACTCTCCTTGAGTGCTGTAACGTAAGACTCATTCGAACTGCTAATCTGGAGTCGAGCAAGCGGATCGTGTCCAACGCCGCAGAGCAGACGATGCTGTCCGTGATCCACGCCTCAAACCGCTCCCCCAGTTTGTTGTCCTCGATCTTCTCCTACTTCTACACCACTCCCAACAGCGTGTCTCGCCTCGTCCTCATCAAGTGCATCGGAGAGGCCGTGCATTGCTGGGACGCCGACTACATCACGAAGAAGCAGGAGGACGTGGTGCGGCTGGTGCTCACGGGGCTGAAGGACCGCACGGGCGACGTGCGCGACGCGTCCCGTCTCCTCCTCTGCCTCTTCTACTGCCGCCTGCTGCCCCTGACCTCCTCCTTCTCCCACGAGCCGCAGCTGACCGAGGAGCAGGGTGACGCCCAGCCGGTCGGTTGACGCCTAGTGACTGCCGCACTACACCAGCTCCTCTCGGCGCGGCAGCTGGAGGACGTCAGCGCCGCGGCGCTGGACCTGGTCAAGACGGACCTCTCTCGCATGCACGCTGTGCGCCCGCTCGCCTCCTCTTCCCCGTAGCAGTTCTTCGCCACGCCCGACTTCGCCTCCCAGCCCGTCCGCTGGCCCACGCCCACGCGCGTCTCCACGCCCAGTCGCCGCGCCCTCGCCGCCTCACGCGTAGTCAAGTACCGCCTCGCCACGGCCGCCGCCTCGCCGCTGGCCGCGCGTCTCCCGCACCACGTGGCCTCCATCGCCTCGCCCAGCAAGGGCCCGCAGCGCGTGTCCGCCGCCTCCCCGCCCGTCTCCAGCCGCCTCGTCGCTCACGCTCCCGCCACGCCCACGCGTGTCCTCCCTACTGGCGGCAAGTCACCTGTCAAACCCACCCGTATCTTCCCTACCGGCAAGTCACCCGCCAAGCCCGCCAAGCCGGTGGCCTACGCGGGGAGTGAGCAGGGGGAGGGCTCGAAACTACTGCTGCTGGGGTCGGGGTCCTGGTCGGCGCAGTGCGAGGTGCTGCGCGCGGCGAAGCACCAGCTGGAGGGCTGGCAGAAGAGCCACGAGGGCCGGTGCGGCGACGCGGACGCGGCGACACAGGCGCTGTTCCAACTGCCCTTCAAGACGACGATGGAGTGTCTGCTGCGGGCACTGACCTCCTCCGTGCCGCGCGTCAGCCAGAGCGCCGTGGAGTGCCTGAGTCTGCTTCTGGCCTGCGCGATCAGTCGCGCGACCATCGACGCGCAGGAGGAGGCGGTGGTGGCGTTCCTGAAGCGCGCGCTGAGCGAGCCGTGCATGACGAGCGACAACGCGTCGAGCCGGCTGCTGACGGACGCGATCCACTCCCTCGTCCACCAGCAGTCGCTCTCCGTCAACCTGCAGCTGTTCGCGCTGCTCGTGAAGAAGGTGCTCGCCGCGCCGCCGCTGTTCACCGCTGCGGCCTGTCTCCGCTTCCTGCAAACCATCATCTCCTTGCACCCCACCGAGGTGCTGCGGCAGCCCGAGCTGATGAGTCGGCTGCTGGAGGTCGTGCACTTCTGTGTGGTGGACCGCTCCGCCTCGCTGCTGCGCGTCGCCAAGGACGTGATGTGCCAGTGCGTGCAGTTCGACCGCGCCGCCACCGCGCAGGCGCTCCGCGGGCTGCAGGCCAGCAAGCGGGCGGCCGTGGTGGAGTGGCTGGTGAGCGAGCGCGTGGACGGCGAGATCGTCCGCATGGTCGCCAGCGCCTCCCGTCTCCCCACTGCTCTTTCCGTGTCTCATCTGTCGCCCGCTGCTCTTTCCGTGTCTCACCTGTCGCCCGCACAGCAGGCATCCTTCTTGTCCGCACCGCCATCTCACCTGTCGCCCACCACCCAGCCGGCCTCTCACGCCGAGGCTGTGGCATCGCTCCGCAAGTCTCCCGCCCGACGGTCGCTCTCGCGTCCGGCCATGGCGCCCCTCTCCCTCAACGCCAGCCTGCTCTCCGGCGTGCAGTCGCGCATTCCCTTGCAGGCTGCCTCCCAGTCAACCATCCAGGCTGCTTCGCAGTCAACCATCCAGGCTGCTTCGCAGTCAACTTCACATACCGCTTCACTCCTTGCGGAAACGGAGGCGGAGCTGGACACAACGCACGAGGACATCGACGAGCCGACGCTGTCACAGTCCCTCCCGCCCACCAACGGCGCTGCTGACAGAACAATCCCGCCCGAGCCAGCCACCCGTGCGAGGACGAGCCAGGACGAGAGCTCCGCAGAGGGCGAGGCGCTGCTGAAGAGCGTGGCATCCGCGCCGTCGATGGAGGTATTGAACTCATCACTGGTGTTCCGTAGTGTGTGAATAGCTTTCTGCGCGCCGTTCAGACGGGTCGCTGCCTGCGCGTTCCCGCCTTCTTCTCCCTCCTCCACGCCGACGCCCTTTCGGTGCCTCTCGCCCTCCTCCTTCACACTAGACCCAGTTCCCCCTGCTGTTCCCCTTCTACGCCCTCCAGTTCCCGTCCGACGCCCAGACCACCATCGTGAAGCGCATCATCGAGGAGTGCGTGGAGCTCTTCCAAAGCACCGCCGTCACCCCTTCGCTCTATGTGGGGTTGGATGTGGATTGTGAAGGTAGGTGCGCATGCTGGTGCTTCGGACACTGATGAAGCGAGTGCCTGCCAGATGCTTGATGGAGGCTAAGGCGATGAGGCCCGCTCTTCTGGAAATGATACGGTCACCCTTCCCGTCCTATCGCATGGTGGGGTTTTGTATCATCGTGGGCACACTCGCCTTCCGTGAATGGTAGAAGTACATGCGCACGCTGCTGACGGAAGGCCGTGTGGAGGACTACCTCAACCCCCTGTCGCAGAGGGAGCGGGAAGTGCTCAATAGTGTTCAGATTTGACTTGTACTCTAGAAAGACTTTGTACTGTTTGTTGGAATGTCTGTCGGCGCCAAATCAGAATTAAGGAAGGCGATGAACAAGGTTCTGAGGGCTCTGTCCGCTAATTCTCGTATGGAGGCGAGCTCTTCTATCGCAGCAGCGCTCCAGAACGTCCCTGCGTACAGGAACGCAAAGTCGGTTGCTGTTTTCCTGTCGATGAAAACCGAGGTGGACACGACTCCCATCATGAAGTATTGCTCATCGCAAAGCAAAACGCTCCTGGTGCCCAAAATCATCTCGGATTGTGAGTTTGAGCTCGTGACGCTGGATTCGTACGAATCGGTTGATCTACTGCCCAAGGACAAGTGGGGAATCCCCATTCCCGTGTATGACGACGCGCACCGCATGGTTGAACACCCCGAATGCACTCCCGACGTGATTATCGTTCCTGGAGTGGCGTTTGATAGACGATGCCAACGTATGGGCCATGGAAAGGGCTATTACGGTGAGATCAAGGGTCCGAGATGATGCGCAGATCGCTTCTTTGAATTCCTCAAGACCTGGTGTCCTTCGCATGATACAGTGTATCCTACGCTTATTGTACGCATCCAGGGAGGGGATCATGACTAGGGCGTTGCTTTTGACGAGCAAATCGTGGAATCGATCCCCTGTGCGGAGCATGATGTCCCGCTGGACATGGTCGTCACTCCCACAGCCGTCTATTCGAATCACTAGACTTTCTCTTGATGTTGTTCTTTCCTCTTTGTTGGCACACTGGATATGCTCATTCGTCTTCACGCTTGCGAATGGATGAAGAACGAAGGGGCCGCAAATAGCGGCGAATAACCGCTTTTGCGCCTTCTCTTTTTCTCCTTCATTTGGGACAGAGACCGATTCACAGAGCGAAGAAAGCATGGACCCGAAAACAGACAGTGCTCCGATTCCGATCGATGTAAGTGACTACCGCGCTCGCCTCATCCTTGCAGCAATCAAAGCCGGCGTCTGCTGCTCCCGAGAAAAGCACGCCCAAGCGTGCTTATCCCGGCACCTACGATAACATGTTTATGGAAGCCAAATCGGTGGTGATGGTGGATATCTTGGACGGTTTTCGTGCGAGCGTCATGAAGCAAGTGACGCCCTTCTTTGCCATCACCCACGAGTATGACTATGCTTTCGCGTTGCTTACGGGTGTAGACTCATGCTGGGTTCGCAGTTCTTCCCCAGAGAGATCGGCAATTCGCTCTACAACCTTTCGATCGATGTGTTCTACCGCAAGGTGGGCTCTGCACTGTGGACGTGAGGGGTAGAAGAACATCAACGCCACGATCGACTCTACCGGCCGTATTGGTGGTCGTTTCATCTGGCCCATCAACAAGGAGTACAACGCCATCTTCAACGTGGTCGTAGGTGCGGGTGCCGCTGTTTCCCCGTAGACGTCGAACGTTCCCGGCCAGGACAACGCCACTGCGGAGCTGCACTACAAGGGCAGCGTAGGCAAGAGTGCTGGCAATGAGGGATAGGATTTCCATCTGACGGGAAAGGTGGCGAGCGGCTCTTCCCTGTCCGCGACGTACTGCCAGTACATCAACAACAAGTGGAGCGCGGGCATGGAGGTGGGACACAATCCCGTGCATCCCGGACTGGTGTACTCGGTGGCGGTGAAGCGTCTTCTGGAGACGGGCTTCGTGGGAGCGACGGTGAGCTCGACGAAGCAGGTGGAGGCGTGGTACTTGATGAACGCGTCGAAGCGCACCAAGTTTATTTCCAAGCTGACGGTTGATCTGGCGTCGCGAATGAGCGAGTTCCAGGTGGGTTGCATGTACTACTTCAAGTCGGGGAAGATGAACATGTCATTGACTTCCCAGGGTCATCTCCAGTCCTACATTGTGGGGTCCGCGGGGCGATTTGAGGCCTAGGAAGAGTACGTGACACCGTCACTGCTGATGACGCTTTCTGTTGATCATAACGTGTTTGCGAACATGTCGCGAATTGGCTTCGGAATGAAGGTGACGATGGCTTGAGTGTGGTACTAGTCTTTTACTTCTTGGCTGTTTGATTCCACACATTTTTCTACCCAACCCATGGACGGAGCCGGATTGAACCCTGCGGAGAGTGCTGTCTTCGAGAACAGAATGAAAATGCTGGAGGTGGAGCAGGCTACCATGTGGGGGTGGAAAGAGCCCATGAGAGCGTAGGTCGTCGAACCAAGCTGTCCAGCAGTGCTTCACGTCGTGCGCGAGAAATTTCAGAACAAAGAAGCTGGATAGCAGCGAGGAAGACTGCATTCGCCGCTGCACGGAGCGTTTCGTGGAGGCGACGAACCGCATCGCGGCCCGCTTCCAGGAGATTCAGAGTTTGGCAGAGCAGCAGAAGCCTGCGAATTAGTTCATCCTTTTGCCGTGTTTGCTAACAAACGCTACTACTCTAACACCCTGTTTAAAAGACCGACCAGCTCGTCATCCTTCAGGTACTCCGGGATCTCCTTCAGCGAAACCCAGTTGTACTCCTTTCCGGCCGACGGGTGGAGATTCACATCTCCGATCAGACGCGCAGCGCGGTAGTAGAAGACCTTCTCTCCGAACGCCTTCTTCTTCTTCTGCTCCTCCGGAGAGTACTTCTTCCTATCCGTTATGGCGAGGACGCTCCTCCTACACCTGGTGCATGCAAGGCGGGTATCCCCAGTAGTACAGCTGCAGATCCTTGCCGTAGGTCGTCGCCGCCAGCTGCTCCAGCGCCTACGCATCAGCACGGGAAAAAGACACATGCCTGGCGAGTGGACTTGAAGTTCGCCTCCTCAAAGGCGATTCGCGGGAAGGCCCAGCCGGAGGGCTTGTTCACGAGGAGGTACAGGAAGCCGGGAGTGTTGCGGATCAGCGACTTGCGGTCGTTGGCCTTATCCGCAGGCGTGATGTCCGATGTGCTGGCTTCGTGCAGCTTCTGCATTTCCTAACAATGATAACACATTCACATACCCACGATCGCATCCTTGTCCTCCTTCACCGTTTCCTCCCCCTTGTCGACGAGAATGGACTGCGCAACCTTGTTCACGGGCGGCATTTGCAGCTGCTCTCTGCGCTCCTCACGGATACGCTCGAACTTGGTGTACCACTCGGGCGGCTGGCCGAACACGATAGGCTGTCGCTCAATGATGCTACGCCTCACCGCACACCTCCGTTCCCACAGCGAAAGATAGTAGTTCCACGGCTTCTCCAAGCCCGACTTCGCGGCTTCCTCGTCCAGCTTCTTGTAGCTGTCCACCAGCTTCTGGTTCTCCTTCTTCCTCGCATCACGCTTTATCTTCCGCTCCGACGGCGCGTGCTCCACGTAGTGGTGCTTGGGCTTCTGGGTGGCCCTAATCGCAGAAAAGCAGCGGTAGTTCGCGCGGATGGCGGACTGAATGACTCTGCAGTTAGCTGCTGATAGCATTGGTCCAATATAACAACCAGATGGGACAATCGCCTTTTGGCCTCGTGCTCTCGAATGGGAGGGCCCCTATCCAAAATCGCCCCTCCTTCTGCCGGCTCGTATTGGCTATTCTCCATCCTCCACGCAAATGAGACTTCTTTCGCACAACTTTCTGATGTGCTGCGTCAGCGTTCGCTGTTGGGTTTTGCTGCTGATTCTGTAGAAGTGCGTCTCCTCGATCCGGGAGCACAACACGCAGTCTCCCGCGGACAACCAAATCTCGAGCTTTCCCCTGAGAGTGGTGTTTCGTCTGGCTGTTGATTGTAGATCGTGGTGAACGAGAACGGTCTCGAGGAGCGCGAGGACGATTTCAACAAGGACTTCGTTCTGAATATGCTGAAGAAGATCGACTGGAACGCCTTCCGGTCGGGAGCGACGGATGTGGAAACAGAAACGCTCAGTGAGGCGTAGATCGGCTACCAGATCCCGGAACAGATCCCCGCCGAGCTGACGGACGAGGTGCTGCATCAGATCCATCACGCGCTCCTGGAGCTGGACGTGATTAGCGGAAAACTGGTGTGTCCTCACTGCGGAAGGGAGTACATTATCGAGCAGGGCATTCCCAACATGCTTCTGAGGGAGGACGAGGTGTAACTTGCAAATTGTTTCTTTTCCTCTGTTTGCTGAAAAGGATGGGTTTGCTCTCCTGTTTTCCGTTTGGATGGAATCCGGCGTGTTTACCCCCACATTCACAACCCCTATCCATACTACATGATGCACATAACATCCAACAGTCCCCAAAGCACGTGAATCCCTCTGGAACCTCGATCCCATTCCCCCGTCGAAATTCCGCCGTGCACCATCCCTTTTCATATGGACAGTTTTTCCTTCAGAAGCAGCAAATTCAACACCATGGGTAAAAAGCAGGATCGCCGTCTTACGTTCATGCAGAACTTCATTGCC
>OIWT01000455.1_pt1 | contig 57343 bp, 32 predicted proteins | sample 1587701 | NCBI WGS metagenome assembly OIWT01 (sample SAMEA3888904, study PRJEB22519) | human gut metagenome | biome: human gut; feature: human-associated habitat; material: faeces | place: Denmark | collected 2009
TTGCCACTGAAATGCTAAAGAAAAAAATGTCAATAGAATTAATTAGCGAAATAACAAAATTAACAAAAGAGGAAATCGAAGAACTAATGAAAAAAATAGATTAATAATTTATTAATTATAATTAAATAATAAAAGAAGGCTAGATTTATAAAATGAAAAATTTATAAATTTAGTCTATTTTAATTCATGTTTTTTCTTTTTAAAAAAAATTATTGCTTTTTTCGACATTCTATAATAAAATAAAAAAAATATAATAAGATAAAATAATAGATTAAAAAAATATATATCACAAAAGGTAAAAAACTTTTTTAGAATTCCTTACCAAAAAAGACAAAAAACACTAAAGATAAGTAGTAAAATATGGCTATAAAAGTTTAAGAGGTGATAAGGATGTTTCAAAATATGGGTGGAGAATCTATAAGTAGTGGACAAGCACAAATAAAAAATAGAAAATTTAATATATTTTCAAATGTATTAGAAAAAAGGAATATAGCAATATATGTAGTTTCACTTATGGTTTCGTTAATAAGTTTAGGAGGAGAAATGTCTCCTTTTAGCATTAGTATGTTAGCAGCATGTTTTTCAAATTCTATTCCATTATTAGGAGTGGTTATAGTTTGTATAATTGGAAATACAATAAAATTTGGTGTAGGTGGAGCATTAGGATATATTTTAACTGTATTAGTAATGATAACTACATTTTTTATGTTTAAACCAAAATACAACGAAGACGAAAGAAATGAAAAAATTAAAGTTGCTAAAAATGTTTTTATTTCTACATTATTGGTACAAATTGCAAAAGGCATTATTTCTGGATTTACATTATATGATATTTTAGCAAGTATAACATTTGCAATTATAGCAGTTGTATTTTATAAAATATTTGTAAATTCATTGGTTGTATTTCAAGACATAGGAGAAAAAAGAGCATTTTCTATAGAAGAGGTAATAGGAGCAAGTTTATTACTTTCTATTGCAGTTAGTTGCTTTAATAGTTTACAAATATTCGGATTTAATATTTGCAATATACTTAGTATATTAATTGTATTGGTATTAGGGTGGAAAAATGGTATTTTAGTAGGAACAACATCAGGGGTAACAATTGGAGTAACATTAGGAGTTATTACTTCTTCAGAACCTATAATGATAGCAGCATATGCAATTTCTGGTATGGTAGCTGGAATTTTAAATAGATTTGGCAAAATAGGAGTAATAATAGGATTTTGCTTAGGAAATGTTGTACTAGCATATGTTTCTAATGGCTATACAGTAGAATTAATACATTTTAAAGAAATATTAATTGCTTCAATAGGGCTACTTGCCATACCAAAAACTGTACATATAGATATAGAAGAATTTATAGGAAATTCAAAATTTTTGCCAGTATTCCCAAGTAGAGCGTTAAATAATAGTAAAGAAACTGCACAAAAATTAAATAATGTATCTGAAACAATTCAGGAGATGGCTAAAACATATAAAATTGAAAATAGCAATAAATTTAATAACATTGCTAGCAATAAAGAAAACAAGCAAATATTTATTACAGAATTATTAGATATAATGGAACCATATAAAGACAATTTATTATATGATGATATAACAAATGTACAAGGAAACATTATTAATGATATATTTATAACAGTATCAGATAAACAAGTTATTGATAAAAAAGATTTGCTTAAAGTCTTTGCAAATAATAATAGTTATGTAGTAGGATTAGAAGATAACAAAATAAGTAAAACTTTAGAATATAATATTGATCAAGTAGTTAGAGCTGTTAATACAGCATATAAAATTAGTAAAGCAAATTTTGTATGGATGAAAAAGCTAGAAGAAAATAAAAGAAATATGGAAAATCAACTAAATGGCGTTTCACAAGCTATATCTGGAATAGCACAAAACATTGAAAAAGATATAACTATACAAAATTTGTATGATGACAAAAAAGAGCAAATTGCAGCACTATTAAAACAAAAAGAAATAAATGTAGATGAAATATCAATAAGAAAAGAAGGAAGATATTTTGTAGAAATTTATTTAAATAAAGACCAAGAAAGTTATAGTGTTCCAGTAATACAAAAAATTATTTCCGGAGTATTAGAAGAAAAAATTGTTTTAAATGAAGAGACAAGCATTGGAAGAAAAATAAATTTAATGTCAGAAGATAAATTTGCAATGGGTATAGGAATTGCAAATGCTAATAAAAGTAAATGTGAAGTTTCAGGAGACAGTGTTTTAAATATTAGATTAAAAGACGGGAAATACTTAATTGCAATTAGTGATGGTATGGGATCTGGAGTTAAGGCAAAAGAAAGTAGCACACAAGCATTAAAAATGTTAGAAAGTTTATTAATATCTGGATTTAATAGTAAAGCTTCTATTGACTTAATTAATACAACTCTTGTTAATAAAAATGATGAAATATTTGCAACTTTAGATATTGCAATTGTAGATTTGTATGCAGGAAGTATAGAGTTTATAAAAACAGGAGCATGTCCTACATATATTAAAAATAAAAAGAAAGTACAGTTAATAAAATCTAACACACTACCAACAGGAATATTACAAAAAGCGGATTTACAAGTATTTGACAGAGACATTGCAGATAAAGACATTATATTAATGTGTTCAGATGGAATATTAGACTCTAATGTTGAATACAAAAACAAAGAATTGTGGGTAAAATATTTATTAGAAGATATAGATACAACAAATACAAATAAAATTGCTGATTTAGTATTAAATGAAGCAGTGGACAATAATTTTGGAATGCCTAAAGACGATATGAGTGTTATTGTTTGCAAATTCTTATTAAAAGACACAGTAGAAACAAATGAAGTATGTGGCAAAATACAATAGAAATTAGAATAAAAAACATGAAATATTAAATTTAATATTTTATGTTTTTTTATTTATTAGCAAGTAATTTTTATATTTCAAACTATTGAAATAAGCCTTGCTTTATGGTATAGTATAACATGTAGATAGGAGGCAACTAAATGAGTAGAGGAAGAAGATATAATGAAGAACCAAAATTAAACATGAAAAAAGTATTTGCAGTAATAATTGCAATAATTGTATTAGTAATGTTTATACTTATAATAAAAGGAATACTAACAAAAGGTGAAGATAAAGGAAAAATAAGTAGCGAAACTTATTTTTCAGTATATAAAGATGGAAAATATGGTGTAATAGACTCTAGTGGAAACACTGTAATAGACCCATCATATAAAGAATTAATAATAATACCAAACAGCAAAAATGATGTATTTTTATGTACATATGACGTTGACTATTCAAATGGAACATACAAAACAAAAGCCATAAACAGCAAAAATGAGGAAATATTCAAAGAATATGACAACATTGAGGCTATACAAAATATAGATAAAAACGGAAATATTCTATACGAAGCAAATGCACTAAAAGTTCAAAAAGATGGAAAATACGGATTAATTAATCTAAATGGAAAAAAAGTTTTAGATACACAATATGAAGAATTAGAAGCACTTCAAGGAATTGAAAACTCATTTAAAATTAAACAAAATGGAAAATACGGGATTGTAAATAATGAAGGTAAAAAGATTATAGAGGCACAATACGAAGAAATAACTAATTTAGGAAAAGATGACAAATCTGGATACATAGTAAAAAATACTGAAGGAAAATATGGGGTTGTAGATTATTCAGCAAAGCAAGTATTAGAACCAAAATATGACGAAATAAAAAAAATAAACCAAAATGATTTATATGTTGTAAAGCAAGATGGTAAGTTAAAAGTAATAGATAAATCTGGAAATGACATATTAACAGAAGGCTTTACAGATATTAAAGAAATATTATCAAACCAAGAAAATGAATTTATATATACTACTAATGAAAAATATGGTGTTATAAAATCAAATGGAGAAATAACAATAAATGCACAATATGATGAATTAAAACAATCACAAAAAGGAATTCTTATAGCTAAGAAAGATGGAAAATACGGAGTAATTGATTTAGAAAATGCTGAAAAAATACCTTTTAAATATACTTCATTAACATATAATGAAGTAGCAAATTTATATATAGCAGAAGATACTAACTATAATGCAGATATTATAAATAGTAATTATGAAATAAAGTTAAGCGGTATACTATCTAAATTAGATACAGAAAAAGGATACATGAAGTTAAGAATAGGAGAAGAAGATAAATATTATAACTTTAAATTTGAGGAAAAAAATATTTCAGATGTGTTACCATCAAATACAATGTTTTTAAGTAAAAAAGATGGAAAATACGGATTTGTAGACAAAGAAGGAAAAACTATTGTAGACTATATTTACGATGATGCAACTGAACAAAACTTATATGGATACGCAGCAGTAAAAAAAGATGGAAAATGGGGAAGTATAGATAACAAAGGAACAGTTGTAATAGAACCAACATATAACTTAGATAACTATTATGTAATAGACTTTATAGGAAAATGGCACTTAGGAAAAGACTTAAATATGAATTATTATAATCAAGAATAATATATAAGGTGATAAAAATGGAACTAAAGACAAAGTATCAATATACATATTTTGTACATCCTTTTGTAGTAAAGGAGAACAAATACCAAAAGTATCTTTTAAAACTAATAAAAGATAAAAATTGTAATTTAAAAATATTTAGAAAAGAAAAAGAGTTAAGATTATATCAATATTTTTTACCTAAAATTAGAGAATTTTTATTCTCTAGTTTTAGGTTTTCTAAAAGTAAAATAAAACAATTAGAAGAGTTGCCAGTAGAAACTAGAGCTGCAATTCTTGCAAAAACTCCATGTACAATTTTTGAATATTCTTTAGAAAAAGACATTCAAGGAAAAACAGAAAAGGAAAGAGGAATATTTTTTAATATACGAAGAATTGAAATAGTGTGTTTTAATACTGGTATATGTTTTTTATGTATGAAAACAGCAGTAGAATCAAGCGATAATTTTGCTGATTTATTGAATTTTAACTATAAATTTAGAGATGTAAATCAAGGTTTTTCAGATTTAACAAAATATGACAATATAAGATTACAAACAGACACTTTTGCAGATGTTAATGGATTTGCAGAATTTATAGAAAATTTAACAGGTGATGATATTCAAACAACGAAATATAATGTAGATTCACAAAGACTTTTAACATATTCATATGCTTGTATTGACCAGGTAGCATGGAATGAAGAAAAGTGTTTTGAAAATATAAATTATAACTTTACAAAATTTGCAAATTTTTTACCAGCAGATAATTCTTATAAATATAATCATAGAAAAGCCATTTGCTTATCAAAAATGAAATTTGCAAAATTAGGTATATCTAAACAAGGAATGGTATTATTTGCTTCAAGTGCAGATATTAGCAATTATACAATTTTACCAGAAGAATTTGAAGAGGAATATTTTTATACATATATTTTTAATTTGTATAAAAGAATATATTTAAAAAAATTATCGGTAGATTTTAAAAATAAAAATAATTTAAACAATACTAGAAAGCAGTTTATAAATTTTACAAAAACTATATGGATAGAAGAAATAACAGAAGATGAGGTAGGAACAATTATAAATAATAAATTGAATAATGTTTACGAGTTAGACAGTTTATATAGTGAAGTAAAAAACAGATATGATGTTTTATACAAAGAATTAAATATAGAAAGAAATAATAAATATAACATGTTAATGATAATAATGGTAGCTGCTTTATTAGTTGTGAATTTAATTAATTTTTTTATACTTAATAAAAATTAAGTAGGAAATGGGGATAATTGTATGAAGGTTACTTGTGGGACTGATATAATAGAAATAAATAGAGTAAAAGAATGTTTAGAGTCTATGGAAGAAAAATTTGCAACTAGAGTTTTTACTAAAGATGAGATTAAATATTGTGAAAGTAAAAAAATGCAAAAATATCAACATTATGCAGCAAGGTTTGCTGCAAAAGAAGCAGTGTTTAAAGCTATATCGTTTTGCTTAAAAGACAAATATTCTATATGTTGGAAAGATATAGAAGTTATAAACGATGCTCAGGGAAGACCACAAGTTAACTTAAGTGTGGAGAATTTAAAACAAATAGATAGTATTGATTTAAGTTTGTCACATTGTAAAGAATATGCCACAGCAAATGTTGTTGTTGTATGGAGGTAATTAATTATGGAATTTTTTGATTCTCATGCACATTTAAATGATGAAAAATTTTGTGAAGATATGGTTGAGGTTATAAATAGTGTATATAACCAAGGAATAACAAAATTTATTTGTGCAGGTTATAGTTTAGAATCTAGTAAAAAAGCAATAGAAATTTCAAATGAGTATAGTTTTATTTACCCAACTTGTGGCATTTCGCCTAATGATATTCCACAAAATGAAGAAGAATTGTGGAAACAGTTAGAGCAAATTAAAGATTTGTTAAATAAAAAAAATAAAATTGTAGCCATTGGAGAAATAGGGTTAGATTATTATTGGAATAAGGAAAATAAAGATTTGCAAAAAATAGCATTTACAGAACAAATAAAAATAGCAAATAAATATAATTTGCCAATTCAAATTCATACAAGAGAAGCAGTAATGGATACTATAGATATACTAAAGAAAAATAATGTTATAAGAAAAGGAATATTTCACTGTTGCCCATTAAATAGAGAATTAGTAAAAGAAGCGTTAAAATTAGACTTTTACATATCATTTGCAGGTCCAGTAACATTTAAAAATTCTAAAAATGCAGAAGAAATAATTAATATGGTACCATTAAATAAAATTTTAATAGAAACAGATAGTCCATACTTGTCACCAGAGCCATTAAGAGGAAAGAGAAATACACCTTCTAATGTAAAATATATAGCTAGTAAAATTGCGGATGTTAAAAATATGGAACTTTCAGAAATTGCAAAAATAACATATGAAAATGCACAAAAAATATTTTTAATAAATTAGGCACAAATTTTATTTGTGTCATAATTTTATAAAACTAGCATAATATATAATATTACACAACAAAAAGTAGACAAACTATTTAGATTTGACAAAACAAAATAAAAATAGTATAATGTACTTATTGCCAAAGGAGGTATATGATTTTTATGAAAAAAGAAGAAAGAGCTTCATTTTCTATAATTAAAATCATTTGTGTAAGCATAATCCTTATATTAATATCAGGTATAGGTGTTATGGCTGTAAGCACAAATTTAAATGATGTTAAAATAATATTACAAAATGGATATGAATTAACAGCATTAACATCAAAAACAAAAGTATCAGAAATATTAGAAGAAAACAATATTGTTTTAACAGAAGAAGAAAAAGTAACACCAGGGTTAGACGAAGAAATAACAGCAGGTACAAGCATAAAAATAACAAACAAAACAGAACAAGAAATACAAATTGCAAACATATCAGAAGAAGGTGTAAAAACATCATTAGAAGATTTACTAAATAATTACGCACCAATAACTGAAAAAATAGTTACAGAACAAATTACAATACCATTTGAAACAATTACAAAAGAAGCAACAGGTACTGGAACAGAATCAAGAAACAAAGTTTTACAAAAAGGTCAAGAAGGTTTAAAAGAAATAACATATAAAATTAAATATCAAAATGATGTAGAAATAGAAAAAATTGTTTTATCTGAAGTTGTTGTAAAACAACCAGTAAATCAAATAGTGCAAGTTCAAAAAATTACATCAAGAGCATCAACATTACCAAGAACTGCAGCTACATCAACAGTAGCATCATCAAATGCTATAACATGTAAAGTAACAGCATATTGTTCATGCAAAAAATGTTGCGGAAAAACAAATGGTGTTACTGCAGCTGGTACAAAAGCGACAGCAGGACGTACAGTAGCAGCATCTTCTAAATATAAAATTGGTACTAAGTTAAATATTGGTGGACATATATATACAGTTGAAGACAGAGGTGGAGCAATTAACGGAAATAAAATAGATATATATGTAAATTCACATTCAGAAGCTTTACAATGGGGAGTAAGATACTTACCAGTTAGTGTTGCACAATAAAAAAGGGCGATTCATTTATCAGTATTTGTTAAATGAGTCGTTTTAATTTTATAAAAGATAATGTAAAAATAAAAGGAGTAAAAATGTCAATTAATATAAAAACAGGTCTTACATCAAAACAAGTAAAAGAAAGAATAGAAAAAAATTTAGTAAATTATGATACATCTGTTCCAACAAAAAGTATAAAAAGAATTTTATACGAAAATTTCTTTACATTGTTCAATTTTTTAAATTTAATATTGGGAATAGCAGTGTTTAGTGTAGGTTCATACAAAAATATGTTATTTTTAGGAATTGTAATTATAAATACTGCAATAAGTACAATCCAAGAAATACATTCCAAAAAAGTTATTGATAAGTTAGCACTTATGTCTGTTTCTAAAGCTAATGTAATTAGAGATGGAAAAAAGCAAAAAATATCTATAAACGATTTGGTATTAGATGATATTATAGAATTAAATACAGGTGATCAAATAGCTACAGATTGTATTGTTTTAGAAGGAGAAATAGAAGTTAACGAATCGTTCATAACAGGAGAACCAGATTCAAGAATGAAACAAAAAGAAGATAAAATTTTATCTGGAAGCTATATTGTAAGTGGAAGGTGTATAGCACAAGTTGAGCATATAGGAGAAGAGAATTATACTGCACAAATATCAAGCGGAGCAAAATATATTAAAAAAGTCAATTCGGAAATAATGACTTCATTAAATAAAATAATAAAAATATTAACATTTGCAATAATTCCAATTGGAATATTGTTATTTATAAATCAAATAAGATTGCCAGACATAACTTACAAAGAGGCTGTTGTAAAAACAGTAGCAGGAATTATTGGAATGATACCAGAAGGATTAGTTTTGTTAACAAGTACTGTACTTGCAGTTAGTGTAATAAGGCTTTCTAAATCCAATGTATTAATTCAAGAATTATATTGCATTGAAACATTAGCAAGAGTAGACACATTATGTTTAGATAAAACAGGAACTTTAACAGAAGGAAAAATGGAAGTTAAAAACTATATATCATTTGAAAGCAACAAAAGTGAAATGGAAAATATTTTAGCAAATATTGCAAATTGTTCAGAAGATCAAAATCAAACAATAAATGCAATTAGAGAAACATTTAAACAAATTAGTAATAAATTTGAATCAGACTTTAAAGTAGCATTTTCATCAAAAACAAAATGGTCTGGAATTCATTTTAAAAAATATGGGACTTATATTATAGGGGCACCAGAAATTGTTCTAAAAGAACAATTTAAAAATTACGAAAAAGAAATTAACAAATATATAAAAGATTATAGAGTATTATTGCTTGCACATTCAAATGAAAATATTGAAAATAAAGAGTTGCCAAAACAAATAACACCAGTAGGAATAATTTTAATATCAGATAAAATTAGAAAAGAGGCATCAAGTACATTAAAATATTTCAAAAAACAAGGTGTAGATATAAAAATAATATCTGGAGACAATCCAGTAACTGTATCTAAAATTGCAAAGCAAGTAGGAATAAAAGAATATGAAAAATATATAGATATGTCAAAAGTATCTAGTGAAAGTGAAATAGAAGATGCTGCAAGTAAATATACTATTTTTGGAAGAGTATCACCAACACAAAAAAAACAACTTGTTGTAGCATTACAAAAAGCAGGTAAAACAGTAGCGATGACTGGCGATGGAGTTAATGATGTATTAGCCTTAAAAGCATCTGATTGTAGTATTGCAATGGCAAATGGAAGTGATGCTACAAAAAATATTGCTCAATTAGTATTGCTAGATTCTAACTTTGCTTCAATGCCTAAAGTAGTAAATGAGGGAAGAAGAACCATAAATAATATTCAAAGGTCTGCATCATTGTTTTTAGTAAAAACTATATATTCAACAATACTAGCCTTAATGTTTTTATTTTTTGGTGAACAATATCCATTTATACCTATACAATTAAGCCTAGTTAGTACAATAACAATAGGAATTCCTTCATTTATATTAGCTTTAGAGCCTAATAAAGAAAAAATAAAAGGAGACTTTTTAAAAAATGTTATATCTAAATCATTACCAACAGCAATTACTGCAATATTAAATGTTTTTTCTATAGCAATGTTATATAAGTTTAATATTATACCCGAAGAATGCTATTCATCACTTTGTGTAATTGCTTTAGGAATGAGTGGTATAATGCTTTTATTTACACTTTCTAAATCTAGAAAAAGCGAAGAAACTAAACTTCCAGTATCTGTATTTAGACTAACTTTAAGTTTTGGAATGTTATTATTATTTTTAATAGGATTAACTGAATTTAGTTGGTGGTTTAATATATGCGAATTAAAGCCAATAATGGGATCAATATTAAGATTGGCATTAATTACAATTATAAACTATTGTGTAATTTCATTTATTTTGGACAAAGTAAAGGAGGAAAAAATTTGAAATTTATATCATGGAATGTTAATGGGATTAGAGCATGTATAAATAAAGGATTTGAAGAGTTTTTTAATAGTATTAATGCAGACATATTTTGTATTCAAGAAACAAAATGTCAAAAAGAACAAGTAGATTTGGAATTTGAAGGGTATACAAGTTTTTGGAATAGTGCACAAAAAAAGGGCTATTCAGGAACTGCAATTTTTACAAAAGTAAAACCACTAACAGTAAAGTATGGTATTGATATAGAAGAACATGACAAAGAAGGAAGAGTAATAACATTAGAATTTGAAAAATTTTATTTAGTTAATATTTATACACCAAATTCCAAAAGAGAATTAGAAAGGCTAAATTATAGAATGGCATGGGAAGATGAGATTAGAAAGTACTTATTAAACTTAAATAAAACAAAGCCTGTTATAATGTGTGGAGATTTAAATGTTGCACATAAAGAAATTGATTTAAAAAATCCAAAAACTAATAGAAAAAATGCAGGATTTACAGATGAGGAAAGAAACAAAATGACACAATTATTAAATGCAGGATTTACAGATTCTTTTAGAAAATTATATCCAAATAAGGAAAACGAATATAGTTGGTGGTCATATATGGGACGAGCAAGAGAAAAAAATGTAGGGTGGAGAATAGATTATTTTATAGTATCTAAAGATATTGAAAACAAAATAACAAAAGCGGGTATTCACCAAGAAGTTTATGGTAGTGATCATTGCCCTGTAGAATTAGAAATTAATGTTTGAGGAGAAGAAAATGAACGAAATTAAAAATCATTGGAAAAAATGGATGTATTGGTTTGTTTTAGCAGTAGCAATTATTATTGTATATAAAGCTTTAGGAAATTTAGGAGACATATGGAGTACATTAGGAAAGTTTTTTGATGTTTTAAAACCATTTTTCGCAGGAGTATTTTTAGCATATTTGTTATATATTCCTTGCAAAAAGGTAGAAGAATTATATAAAAAATCAAAAATAAAATTAGTACATAAAAAAGCTAGAAGTATGTCAATTGCAACAGTGTTTTTAATTACATTAGTATTAATAATTATAATTATGAATTTTATAGTTCCTGTAATAATAACTAGCATTACAGAACTTGTAACAAATTTGCAAGGATATTACGAAATAACAATTTCACATTATAATGAATTACCAGAAGAATCATTTTTAAAAAGTGAATACATGAAAGAAATTATTTCTAATGTGCAAAATATAGACTTAAAACAATATATTAATTTAGATAATATAGCACAATATGCTAAAAATGCAATAGATGCGGCAACTAGTGTATTTAATATATTTGTTACAATTATTGTTTCTATATATGTTTTGGCAGAAAGAGGACAAATATTAGACTTTATAAAAAGATTTACATCTGTTACATTTAAAGAAAAAACCAATAAAAATTTAGGAAAATATTTTAATAATACTAATGACATATTTTTTAAATTTATTTCGGCACAATTTTTAGATGCAATAGTTGTTGGGATTTTGGCAACTATCGCAATGAGCATAATGAAGGTTCAGTATGCGCCACTATTAGGATTTATAATTGGTTTATTTAATATAATACCTTATTTTGGAGCAATAATAGCAATAGCAATTAGTGGAATTATTACAATAATTACAGGGGGATTGTCTAAAGCTGTATGGATGATAATTGTAGTTACTATTTTACAGCAAGTAGATGCAAACATAATAAATCCTAAAATTATAGGCGGTTCTTTAAAAGTTAGTCCATTATTAGTTATTTTTTCAATAACAGTAGGAGGCGCATATTTTGGGGTGATGGGAATGTTTTTAGCAGTTCCAGTAATTGCAGTTATAAAAATATTAGTTGAAGATTATATAAAATTTAAAAGCGAAAACAAATAAATAAAAACTCTATATTGATTTTTAAATCATATAGAGTTTTTATTTTAGTTTCTTTGTAATAAATATTGAATTCCACCATTAGCAATAGCTGTAAGAGTTAGTACAATTATACCAGCAGTAAAAACACCTAACATAATAGGTAATACTGCTTTTTTTGGTGGTACATCTAAGAAGTTTGCAATAAGTGAGCCAACCCATGCACCAGTTCCAGGTAATGGAATAGCAACAAATATAAATAAACCTAAAGCAGCAAAATTTTGTAGTCTTTCACTTTCTTCTATTTTTTTAGAAGCCCTTTCAGAAGCCCAGTCTATTATAACTTTAAATATTTTCCATCTTCCAAAAAAATCAAATAATGGTCTTATAAATTTTACAATAAAATATACAGGAATTATATTTCCAATAAAGCTACATATAAAAGACTCTAAGTAATTTAAATGAAATGTAAAAACTCCAATTGGAATTGCTCCTCTTAACTCAACAATTGGTACCATTCCTATTAGTCCAGTTAATATATATTTAACTAATAAAGGTAAGTTTTCCATAATTTCCTCCTAAATTTTAAATTCTAATGAATTTTACTATAAAATATTATTTTTGTCTATCTTTTTGCAAAAAAATATTAAAACATATCCCCACAAAACCTTGACTTCTCTAAATAAAATATGATATAATATATCAGATATTTTATTCAATTGTTAATTACAGTAAAAGAAGAGGAATTATATATAAAAGTAAACTAAAGAAAATCAGCTTGTATGAGCAGACAAATTGATTTTCTTTATTTTAAATTATACTATAAGAAGGACTTCTTTTATAAAATTATAAATTTATTTCTGCTTAATATTTTTAAGGAGTGATTTTTTTGAAGCTAAAAGAGATTAAATATGAGAAAGCATCTCGTATGGATTTCGCAAAAGTTGGTGACTTTATAGAAATGCCAAACCTTATAAAAGTCCAAAAAGATTCATATGATTGGTTCGTAGAAGAAGGTTTAGGAGAAGTTTTAAAAGATATATCACCAATAGAAGACTATTCTGGAAATTTAGTTCTTGAATTTTTCGATTATTACATGGAAGAAAAAACAAAATACACATTAGAAGAAGCAAAAGAAAGAGACGCAACATATTCAACAAGACTACATGTTAAAGTAAGACTTATTAATCGTGAAACTGGTGAAATTAAAGAGCAAGAAATTTATTTAGGTGATTTTCCACTTATGACAGATAGTGGAACATTTATAATAAATGGAGCAGAAAGAGTTGTAGTAAGCCAATTAGTTCGTTCGCCAGGATGTTATTATGCAGAAGAATTTGATACAAAAACTGGTAAAAAAACATATACATCAACAGTAATGCCATTAAGAGGAGCTTGGATAGAATATGAAACAGACGGAAATGACATATTCTATGTACGTGTAGACAGAACAAGAAAACTACCAGTAACATCTCTTTTAAGAGCTATAGGAATAATAACAGATGACCAAATAAGAGAATTATTTGGAGAAGAAGAATTATTAACAGCAACAATAGCAAAAGATACAATAAAAACACAAGACGAGGCATTAATAGAAATTTATAAAAAATTAAGACCAGGAGAATTACCAACAGTAGATGCTGCAAGAAACTTATTTAATGGTTTATTCTTTGATAATAGAAGATATGACTTAGCAAAAGTTGGTAGATATAAATTCAACCAAAAATTAAGCTTATCAACAAGAATAGCAGGAAAAGTAGCTTCAGAAGACATTATAGACAGTGAAACAGGAGAAGTTTTTGTACAAGCAGGAGAAGTTATATCAGAAGAAGTAGCAGAAAATATACAAAATGCAGGTATAAACATAGTAGACATTATGGTTGCAAACAGAAAAGTTAGAATTATAGGTAATGGAACAGTAAATATACATGCAGTTTTACCAAATGTAGACTTAAGTAAATTACATTTTAAAGAATTAGTAAATTATTCTGTATTAAAAAATATTATAGACAATACAGAAGAAAAAGATCTAGTAAAAGTAATAGAAGAAAGATATAACGAATTAGTTCCAAAACACATAACAACAGAAGATATAGTAAGTTCTATAAACTACTTATTAAACTTATCACATGGACTTGGAACACCAGACGACATAGACCACTTAGCAAATCGTAGAATTAGATGTGTTGGTGAACTTTTACAAAATCAATTTAGAATTGGTTTAACAAGATTAGAAAGAGTTGTTCGTGAAAGAATGACAATTCAAGACTTAGATGTTGTTACACCACAAACATTAATAAATACAAAACCAATAACATCTGCAATAAGAGAATTCTTTGGAAGTTCACAACTTTCACAATTTATGGATCAAACAAATCCACTTTCAGAATTAACACATAAAAGAAGAATTTCTGCATTAGGACCTGGAGGTTTAACAAGAGAAAGAGCTGGTTTCGAAGTACGTGACGTTCATTATACTCACTACGGAAGACTATGCCCAATAGAGTCACCAGAAGGACCAAACATAGGACTAATATCTGCACTTTCATCATTTGCTAATATAAATGAATATGGATTTATAGAAACACCATATAGAAAAATAGATCCTAAAACACATAGAGCTACAGACATTGTAGAGTATATGAGTGCAGATGTTGAAGACAATTACATAATTGCCCAAGCATCTGAACCTATGAACGAAAACGGAGAATTTATTAATGACAGAATAAGAGTAAGATTTAAAAACGAAGTTATAGAAGTTGACAAAGATAGAGTACAATATGTAGATGTATCACCAAAACAATTAGTTTCTATAGCGGCAGCAATGATACCATTCTTAGAGCATGACGATGCAAAAAGAGCGCTAATGGGTGCCAACATGCAGCGTCAAGCAGTACCACTTATGATTACAGAATCACCAATAGTAGGAACTGGAATGGAATATAGAGCTGCAAAAGACTCTGGAATATTAATTTTAGCACAAGATGATGGTGTAGTAGAAAATGTATCAGCAAATAGCATAACAGTAAAATATAACAATGGAAAAACAGTAGTACACAAATTACGTAAGTTTAAAAGAACTAATGGCGGAACATGTATTAACCAAAAACCAATAGTAAAGAATGGAGAAATGGTTAAAAAAGGCGATGCAATAGCAGATGGTCCATCAACAAACAATGGAGAAATGGCACTTGGTAAAAACGTACTTGTAGCATTTTCAACATGGGAAGGTTACAACTACGAAGATGCTATTTTAATTAATGAAAGACTAGTTAAAGAAGATGTATTTACATCAATACATATAGAAGAATACGACTGCGAATGTCGTGATACAAAATTAGGCCCAGAAGAAATAACACGTGATATTCCAAACATTGGTGATGACTCATTAAAAGATCTAGATGAAAACGGAATTATTAGAATTGGTGCAGAAGTAAGACCAGGAGATATATTAGTTGGTAAAGTTACTCCAAAAGGAGAAACAGAACTAACAGCAGAAGAAAGATTGTTAAGAGCTATTTTTGGAGAAAAAGCTAGAGAAGTTAGAGATACATCATTAAGAGTACCACATGGTGAAGCTGGAACAATTGTAGATGTAAAAATATTTACAAGAGATAATTCAGACGAATTGGGCCCAGGTGTAAACCAAGTAATTAGATGTTATATAGCAACAAAAAGAAAAATATCTGTTGGAGATAAAATGGCAGGTAGACATGGTAACAAAGGTGTTATTTCAAGAGTATTACCAGCAGAAGATATGCCATTTATGCCAGATGGTACACCAATAGACATATTGTTAAACCCACTAGGAGTTCCTTCACGTATGAACTTAGGTCAAGTACTTGAACTTCACTTAGGTGGAGCAGCAAGAGCTCTTGGATGGAAAGTTTCAACACCAGTTTTTGATGGAGCAACAGAAAAAGATGTTGTAGAATTATTAGAAAAAGCAGGAATGTCATCAGATGGAAAAACAGTATTATATGACGGAAGAACAGGAGATCCATTTGCAAGCCCAGTTACAGTTGGAGTAATGTATATGTTAAAATTACACCATTTAGTAGACGATAAAATCCATGCTCGTTCAACTGGACCATACTCATTAGTTACACAACAACCACTTGGTGGTAAAGCACAATTTGGTGGACAACGTTTTGGAGAAATGGAAGTTTGGGCATTAGAGGCATATGGAGCAGCTTATACATTACAAGAAATGTTAACAGTTAAATCAGACGACGTTGTAGGACGTGTAAAAACATATGAAGCTATTGTAAAAGGAGAAAATATACCAGAACCAGGAGTTCCAGAAAGCTTTAAAGTATTAATAAAAGAACTTCAATCTTTAGGATTAGATGTTAGATTATATTCAGAAGACAACAAAGAACTAGAGTTAAAAGAAAACATAGAAGACGGAATAGAATATGATCCAGAAAGAGATAAAAAATTACTAAATGAAGAAGAAGTTGTTGATGACGACGAATTAGCACAAGGATATGAAGAAGACAGTGAAGAAATGTTAATAGACGATATAAATGAAGATAGTGATGAACTATTTGAAGAACTTGACGATGAAGGCGAAGATGATATTTTCGACAATGACTTAGCAAGTGACAATTTAGATAATGATGAAGATATTATTGAATAACAAAATTTTATAATTAAATAAATTTCAAAAAGAAAAGGAGCGACCTAAATGAATTGTGCTTTCGGTGGATAGTCTCCAATTCTGTTTTGAAATTACCCAATATTACAATTTAGGGGGAAATTAAATAGTGGACGAATTAGATATTTTTGATAAATTAAAAATAGGAATTGCATCAGACGAACAAATAAGAGAATGGTCAAAAGGTGAAGTAAAAAAACCAGAAACTATAAACTATAGAACATTAAAACCAGAAAAAGATGGTTTATTTTGTGAAAGAATATTTGGACCAACAAAGGACTGGGAATGTCATTGTGGTAAATATAAAAGAGTTCGTTATAAAGGTATAGTTTGTGATAGATGTGGTGTTGAGGTAACAAAAGCAAAAGTTAGACGTGAGAGAATGGGACATATAGAACTTGCTGCACCAGTAGCACATATATGGTATTTTAAAGGTATACCAAGTAGAATTGCTTTAATGTTAGACATTTCACCAAGAAACTTAGAAAAAATAATATATTTTGCATCTTATGTAGTAATTGACAAAGGAAATACAGGACTAGAAAAATGCCAAGTTTTAAATGAAAAAGAATATCATGAAGCAGAAGAAAAATATGGTAGAAATTCATTTAAAGCAAGAATGGGAGCAGAAGCATTAAGAGAACTTTTAGAAGAAATTGATATAGAAAAATTATCTGCTTCAATAAAAAAAGAATTAGAATCAGCAAGTGAACAAAAAAAGGCAAAACTTATAAAAAGATTAGATACAGTAGAATCTTTTAGAATATCAAAAAATAAGCCAGAATGGATGATAATGAATGTTGTTCCTGTAATTCCACCAGAATTAAGACCAATGGTTCAATTAGATGGTGGAAGATTTGCAACATCTGACTTAAATGATTTATATAGAAGAGTTATAAACAGAAATAACAGATTAAAAAGATTATTAGAACTTGGAGCACCAGAAATTATTGTTAGAAATGAAAAAAGAATGCTTCAAGAATCTGTAGATGCTTTAATTGATAATGGAAGAAGAGGAAGACCAGTTACAGGTGCTGGAAATAGACCACTAAAATCATTATCTGACATGTTAAAAGGAAAACAAGGTCGTTTCCGTCAAAACTTATTAGGAAAACGTGTTGACTATTCTGGACGTTCAGTTATAGTTGTTGGACCAGAACTAAATATTTATCAATGCGGTCTTCCAAAAGAAATGGCAGTTGAATTATTTAAACCATTTGTAATGAAAGAATTAGTAAGCCGTGGAATTGCACAAAATATAAAAAATGCAAAAAGAATGGTAGAAAGACTAAGACCAGAAGTATGGGAAATATTAGAATACGTTATAAAAGATCACCCAGTAATGTTAAACCGTGCTCCAACACTACATAGACTTGGTATCCAAGCGTTTGAACCAGTTCTAGTTGAAGGTAGAGCAATAAAACTTCACCCATTAGTTTGTGAGGCATTTAATGCTGACTTCGACGGAGACCAAATGGCTGTACATTTACCATTATCACCAGAGGCACAAGCAGAATCAAGATATTTAATGTTAGCAACAAATAACTTACTTAAACCACAAGACGGAAAACCAGTTGCAGTACCTAGACTAGATATGATTTTAGGTAGTTATTATTTAACAATGACATTAGACGGACAAAAAGGAGAAGGTTCTTATTACAAAGATCCAGAAGAAGCTATAATTGCTTTTGAAAACCACGACGTTGGAATACATGCAAAAATCTTTGTAAGAATAACAAAAGAAATTGACGGAGAAATAAAAACTAAAAAAATAGAAACAAGTGTTGGTAGAATTATATTTAATAAAGGAATTCCACAAGACTTAGGATTTATTGACAGAAAAGAAGATCCATTCCAATATGAAATTAGTTTCCCAGTTATGAAAAAAACAATGGGAACAATAATAGAAAGAACAATAAGAAAACATGGATTATCAGAATCTGCAGAAGTAATAGACTATATAAAAGCATTAGGATTTAAATACTCTACAGTTGCAGGAATTACATTCTCTATGAGTGATGTACAAGTGCCAGCTGCTAAGAAAGAGTTATTAGAAGACGCAGACAGTAAAATTGAAAACATTAGAAAACAATATGCAAGAGGATTAATAACAAATGAAGAAAGATACAACGAAGTTATTAAAATTTGGGAGAAAACAACTAAAGACGTAAGTAATGCCATGGAAGATAACTTTGACGATTTAAACCCAATTTATATGATGGTTAAATCAGGAGCCCGTGGTAATATGAACCAATTAAGACAAATTGCCGGTATGCGTGGACTTATGGCAAGTACAACTGGTAAAGCGGTTGAAATACCAATTAAGTCATCATTTGCAGAAGGACTTGACGCATTGGAATACTTTATTTCTGCCCATGGAGCTCGTAAAGGACTTTCAGACACAGCCTTAAGAACAGCCGATTCAGGATACCTAACAAGAAGATTGGTTGATGTTTCTCAAGATATAATTGTTAGAGAACATGACTGTGGAACACATGATGGAATAATTATTTATGACATAAAAGACGGAAATCAAATTATAGAAAAACTAAAAGAAAGATTAATAGGCAGATATGTAATAAATGATATTATAAATCCAGAAACAAAAGAAGTTATTGTAGATACAAATACAATGATTAATGAAGATATTGCTGAAAAAATAGTAGAAGCAGGAATAGAAAAAGTAGAAGTACGTTCAGTACTTGGATGTAGATCAAGACATGGTGTATGTCAAAAATGTTATGGTATGGGACTTGCAAGAAGAGATTTAGTTTCAATAGGTGAGTCTGTAGGTATAATAGCTGCACAATCAATAGGTGAGCCAGGTACACAGCTTACAATGAGAACAATTCACTCTGGTGGTGTTGCAGGTGTTGCAGATATTACACAAGGTCTTCCAAGAGTTGAAGAATTATTTGAAGCAAGAAAACCAAAAGGTGTTGCAATAATTTCTGAAATTGATGGTAAAGTAAAAATAAAAGAATCAAAGAAGAAAAAAGAAATAGTAGTAACATCAAAAGACGATTCAAGAACATACGTAATTCCATTTGGATCTAAAATGAAAGTTAAAGATGGAGATATAGTAGAAGCAGGAACACCATTTATAGAAGGATCAATAAATCCAAATGAAATATTAGGAATAAAAGGTCCAGAGGGAGTATACGAATACTTAATTTCAGAAGTTCAAAAAGTATACAGAAACCAAGGTGTTGATATAAATGATAAACATATTGAAGTTATTGGAAGACAAATGCTTAAGAAAGTTAGAGTCGAAGATAACGGAGATACAACTATGTCACCAGGATCATTAGTAGATATGTATGAATTTGAATATATGAATGAAAAAGCAGTTGCAGAAGGTAAACGCCCAGCAATTGGAAAAAGAGTATTGCTTGGTATTACTAAGGCATCTCTTGCAACAGATAGTTTCTTGTCTGCTGCATCATTCCAAGAAACAACAAGAGTTCTTACAGAAGCTGCAATAAAAGGAAAAACAGATGACTTAATAGGATTAAAAGAAAATGTTATAATTGGTAAATTAATCCCAGCAGGAACAGGAATGCAAGTATACCAAAACACAAAAATAAATACAGAAAAAGAATTAGAACAAGTTTCTGATGTAAACTAATAAAAAACAGGTAAGATTATTTATAATCTTATCTGTTTTTTATTACAAATATATATACAATCTTACGCAAGCACGCATTACACGGATTTTTAAAAGAAAATGTAACAGAAATGTAAAGAAGATTTAACAAAATTGCAAAAAACGGCAAATATGAGGCTCCGTATAGCCATAAAAGTTATGGAATACACTACCAATTTTATTATATTGATTTAAGTAAAATAAGAATATACAATAATATTAACAAGTTATTTTTATAAGGAGAAGTTATATGAATAAGATTAAAACAAGAGACAAAAACTTCATAAGAAAAGGTGAGAGGGGATCTGTAACATTATTTGTGCTTATTGCAATGATGTTCTTTTTAACTGTGGGAGTTGGTGTTTATATGGCAAATGTAAATACACAACAAGCACAACAAAAAGGTGTTAAAAAAGTGCAATTAGAATATTCTAGCACAGATAATATTGATAATATTTATAAAGACCAAGTAGAAAAATTAGGACAAAAGTTAATTATCGTGGTTAAAGATAGCGAAAATAAAATATACCAAGAAGGAACTTGGACTAATAAATTACCTTTAACAATAATTGCAAATTGGCCAGATGGAACTAAGGAAAGTGAGAAAGAAGTAAGTTTAACAAGTCCTAGCAAAGTTGCTAAAAAATATAGTTTTGATAAAGATAATACAGCTTTAATTTTAAATAATGAAGATAACAATATTGAAAATGGTAAGTGGACTGCACAAGTAGAAGTTGCAGGAAAAAAACAATCGGTAGAGATATGGATTGATACAACAGCACCAACATGTACAATAACATCAAATCCAGACAAAAACCCAACAAATGCAGATAGTATAACATTTACTTTAAAAAATGAAGATTTATTTAGTGGATTAGTAAGCGATATTGATTACAGCAAGCTAGAAAACATAATAACTGTAACAGATAAAAATAACAACAAGCTAGAAAATGGTTCTGATGTAACATGGGATTGGATAGAAAACGAAAACAATAAAGTTAAATTTACAATTAATAAAGATGATTTCGAAGGAAATATAAAAATAACTATACCAGCTGGTACATTAACAGATAATGCAGGAAATACAAGTGAAGAAATAACAAAAGAAGTAAAAATAGATAAAAAAGCACCAACATGTATAATAACAGCAAACCCAGATAAAAATCCAACAAATGCAAGTAGTATAGTGTATACATTTAAATGGAGTGAGGAAGTAACAGGATTTACTACAGAAGATATAACAGTAACAAATGGAACAAAGGGAATATTTACAGCTAAAAGTGCAACAGAATATACATTAGCAGTAACAACACAAGCAAATCAAAATAACACACAAACAATAAATGTAGCAGCAGGAAAATGTACAGATATAGCAGGAAATGGAAATATAGCAGTAAATAAAGAAGTAAAAATAGATAGAGTAACTCCAACATGTACAATAACGGCAAATCCGGATAAAAGTCCAACAAATGCAAGTAGCATAACATATACATTTACATGGAGTGAAGAAGTAACAGGATTTACTACAGAAGATATAACAGTAACAAACGGAACAAAAGGAACATTTACAAAAACAAGTGGAACAGTATATACATTAGTAGTAACAACAGCAGTAAATCAGGATAATACACAAACAATAAATGTAGCAGCAGGAAAATGCACAGATATAGCAGGAAATGAAAATGCAGCAATAAGTAAAGAAGTAAAAATAGATAGAAAAGCGCCTGAGTCAATGGCAGATCCTAAATACAAAATTGAAAACTTGACATCGACAGGATATGATGTTTATGTATATGGAATAAAAGACACTACGGGAATTGCTAGAGTACAGTTCCCAACATGGACACAAAACAATGGGCAAGATGATATACAAGCTAATTGGCAAACAAGTACTGATGCAAAAGGCGAAGATTTAGGAAATGGAACTTGGCATTATAGAGTTAATATAACAGATCATAAAAACGAATACGGAAAATATAATACTCATATTTATGCTTATGATACATTTGAAAATAGTAGATGTATAGTGTCTATAAATGATATAGAAGTACCTGCTGTAAAAGTAAATTATGACATAGCTAATATGAATGAAGTTAAATATTGGCAATATATATATGAAGATCGTTTTACGACCCAATATGATTCTACAACAAGATTAAATGAAATATCATGTAACGGAAGTTCAGGCTGGGAAATAATATATTTACCTATAAAAACTCAAGTTGGACGTACATACACAATTAGTTTCGATTACCAAAATCTAAATGGATATAATTCACTTTCAGGATACGATGGAATTGGATATCAAGTATTAACAAAAGTAGAAAGTAGTAACAACAGCGCTAATTCTTTGGCAACAGGATATTTATTAAAAACAGCTTCAGCGGAAACTCAACGTTTATCTCTAGAATTTAAGGCAACAACAGAAACAACATATTTTGCATTTAACTTTGGTATGGCTGCAGATGGAGTTAAAACAACTATAAAACTGGGGAATGTTAAAATAACAGAAGGTCTACAATATAATAATTCATTAGGAGCTTTGCCAGAATTAGCACTACCTGGTACTACATTTAGCGGATATTACACACAAGTAAATGGAGCAGGAACAAAAGTAACTGTTGACACAAAAGTTCCAGCAACTGATGTTACATATTATGCAAATACTACAGTTAATAGTTATACAGCAACATTTAATTTAAATGGACAAAGCGATTATACTAGTGGAAATGTAGATAGTAAAACATTTACAGGTTTTAAAGGTGTATCAAATGATTGTAATGTAGTATATGATTATTTATATTTATCAAATTTATCTGTCGGAGATAAAGTAACTTTAATATGTGATATAGAATATTCTAATCTTACAGCGGATACATCACAAGATTATAAATTTTATTTTCATGGTTCAGGAGATGTTACCGCTTGGAATCCTGGAATATGGTTTGTAAAGGGAACGGGAACTAAGAAATTGCTAGGTACAGGTACGGATACAATAGTTGCACCAGTTACACTTAGCTCTGCAAATATGCAAAACAACAAATATAATCTAGCTTTATATGTTAATTATTATACAGGTGGAAGTATAACAATTAAAAATTTAAAAGTAATAAAGACAACAGAATCAACAATAACTAAAAAATATCGTGAACAGTTAGGAACTTTACCAACGGTAAGTGATGTTGGGTATACATTTAATGGATGGTATACAGATAAAACAGGAGGAAACAAGATAAGCTCAACAACTACAATGGGAGCAAGTGATGTAACATATTATGCACATTGGACAGCAAATACATATACTGTAAAATACGATGGAAATGGTGCAACATCAGGAAGTACTGCAAGTAGTTCGCACACATATAATGTAGCTAAGGCATTAACAGCAAATGGATTTGCAAAAACAGGATATTCATTTAATGGATGGAATACAAAAGCTGATGGCACAGGAACAAGCTATGCGAATTCAGCAAGTGTAATAAATTTAACAAGTACAAATGGAGCAACAGTAACATTGTATGCACAGTGGAAAATTAATCAATATAATATAGATTTAAATTATAATGTTGACGGAACAACTTATTGGTCTGGTTATCAAGGAAGAATAAAAGCAGGATTAAAAATAGGAGGAGTAGATAAAGGATATGTAGCTGATTATGGAGGCTCATCAAACTATGGAATTTCGTGGGAAATATATGGATTACAACTAGATGGTGTAAATGTAGCATATACTCAAAAAGGAACATTAGGAGCAAGTAATCTTAATTTATTGGTATATTTTTATACAATTTCATTTAAAGCTGACTCTGCAACATATGGAAGTGTATCAGCAAGTAGTGTAATTGTGCCAAAGAATAATACTACATACAGTACAAGTGATAAAACGTTTAAATTAAGTGATGGAAGAACAGTAACAGCTTCAACAAAATCTGTAACAGGTTATACATCAAACTTTACAGGTTGGTCATCTACAACTGGTACAATAACTTCAGCTACAAGTATAACTGCAAAATTCTCTGGAACATTAATAACGTATACAATAGGATATACATTAAATGGAGGAACTGTTTCTGGAAATCCAACAAGTTATAATATTACAACTAATACAATAACCCTAAAAAATCCTACAAGAACAGGATATACATTTGCAGGATGGACAGGAAGCAATGGAACAACAAAACAAACAACAGTAACAATACCAAAAGGTTCTACAGGAAATAAAACTTATACTGCGAATTGGACAGCAAATAATTATAAAATACTATTTGATTCAAATGGTGGAACCGGAACAATGGCAAGCATTTCTACACAATATGGTAAAGATACAACATTAACAGCTAATGCATTTTCTAAAAAATATACTGTAAAATATTCTACTAATGGTGGAAACGCAGTTAGTGATAGTGTGGCAAATCAACTATTTATGGGTTGGACTTTAGGCGGAAAGAATATGTATGAATTTACAAATTTGCGTAATGTTAGCAATACAACTATAAATAGTGATGGTACATTAACAATTAATAAAAGTAATACAACTTCATCTACTATATGGTCTAATTTATTTTTCAAATCTAATAGTGAAATTGAAGCAAATACTAATTATGTAGCTATACTAGATGTAAAGAGTAAAACAAATACGGGTTCATCTTCATATTATCCTTCAAGCGATAATGGAACTGATACAGCGCAAATTGCATCTGCTAGTACAGTTAGTATTAATAATATAGGTATAGGTAGAAATTATATTAATATTAAATCTAAAAGTACTACAACTGGTCATAGTAACTTAACAAGAAGTTTTTGGGCAATATATGCAAATGCATCATTAAATATTAAATTTAGACCAATTTTAGTAAAAGGAACTTATAGCAATATACCATTATATTATTATAATAGTGGAGTAGCAAAAAACTTAACATCGACCAACAATGGTTCTGTAACATTGTATGCAGATTGGGGACAACCTACAATAACATTACCTACGCCAACAAGAACTGGATATACATTTGCTGGATGGTATAGTGACTCTGGTTTAACTTCGAAAATTGGAAATGGTGGAAGTACCTATAGACCTGCAAAAGATATAACTTTATATGCAAAATGGACAGCCAATACATATACTGTAAAATATGATGGAAATGGAGCAACATCAGGAAGTACTGTAAGTAGTTCGCATACATATAATGTAGCTAAAGCATTAACAGCAAATGGATTTGCAAGAACAGGATATACATTTAATGGATGGAATACAAAAGCAGATGGTACAGGAACCAGCTATGCAAATTCAGCAAGTGTAATAAATTTAACAAGTACAAATGGTGCAACAATAACATTGTATGCACAGTGGACAGCAAATACGTATACAATAACATATGATAATAATTATTTAAATAATACAATAATAACAAATTCAACAGATATAAGTGCATATACAGCATATCAAACATCAATAAAATCAAGAGAATCCACACAAGATACTGGGGTAGGATGTGGAGCAATTACAGAATTAACTTTGAGTAGTGCTACTTCAGGAGGTGTATATAAAGGGTGTGATAAATTAACATCAGGAACTACATATACATGGAGTGTGTATGTTAAAGCAAGTTCAGCAAAAACGTTAAACATTGGGCAAGAGCAAAACGGAAGAAAAAGTGTAAATGTAACAACTAATTGGCAAAGAATAACGCACACATTTGTGGCAAATTCTAATACTTATACTGCATTTATTTTCTATTTGTCTTCTGGAAGTTGGGCTGATGGAGATAAATTATATATTCATTCATTAGAGATTGCTCAAACAAATTCACTAAATATTAGTACACAAAGTAAAACATATGATACTACATTAGGAACATTACCAGCACCAACAAGAACAGGATATACATTTGCGGGTTGGTATACAGCTCCAACAGGTGGAACTAAAATAGAAACAACAACAGCTGTGCCTGCTGCAAACACAACATATTATGCACATTGGACTACAAATAAATATTATTTAGATTTAAATGGTAAAATTAATGGAACTAATGCTAGTGGTATTAATGGAAGCGGTAAAGCAAATGTGTATATAAATGGAAAACAAGTAGGAACGAATGTTACTGATTATTATATGCAGTGGCCATATGGAAGTGTTTATAAAGTTGTTACTACAGCTAACACAGGATACACAATTGCTTCTGGTGCTACACTTACTGGAATTATTAAAGGAAATGTTGATGCAAGACCAGCAATTAATTCTGTAGTATATACAATTAATTTAAATAATCAAAGTGCTACAACAGCAGGAACAACTGCAATTTATGAAAAATATAATGTCGGAATATATAAAGAAAGTGCTTGTACAAATAAAATGACAACAACAGCTAATGCAATTACAAAACCAGAAAGAAAATACACAGTAACATTTAATTATAATGGAAGTGGTAAAGCTAATACAACAGGTACAGCAACTTGGACATTTGGTGGATATTATACAGCAACAGCTGGAAGCGGAACGCAAATGATAAATGCAAGTGGTAATGTAACAGATAATTTAACATCAACAAAATATACTGCAACTGCAACATTATATGCAAATTGGACTGGGGGAACAGTAAGCTTACCAACACCAACAAGAACAGGATATACATTTGCAGGATGGTATACAGCTGCAAGTGGAGGAACCAAGATAGAGTCAACTTCTAAATTTACAAGTGCACAAACACTATATGCTCATTGGACAACCAAAAATTATACATTAAAAATTGATCCTAATGGAGGTACTCTAAACAATTCTACTGCTGTAACTACGTCTACAGTTGCATATGGGGCAACAAAAGCACCAGGAACACCAACAAGAACAGGATATACATTTGCAGGTTGGGTTCCAACTAAAACAGAAGGAACAGATAATGCAACGTGGGTAGAAGTTTTTTACCATAATAACAATTTTGGTAGTACGTTGTTTGCTAGTGACGAAGAAGCATTATCTTCAAATACGAGAGATAAATATAGTATTTTAAATAAATTAGAATCATTTAGAGCTAATACATCTTCAGCATTTGAATTTTTATTAAAATATGATGAATTAGGAAGTGCTTATAATAGATGGAAACAGACGTCCAATCCAACCACTTCTACAACAATTAGTGGATATTCAGCAGTTGCAATTTCATGGACAGCCAATTCGTGGGGAGGATTAGTTAAAAATTCAGGAAACACATTTATAGATGGTTCTCCTAGTGCAACTACATGGTTCTATGCTATTGGTGCAAAAGCAAAATGGGATATAGGTATACCAGGACCATCAAGCCCAGGAATTACTCAAGGAACATCTTTATGGGTTAAAGCAAATAGCGATTTATCTAATATTGAAAAGTTTATAACTGGTGTAGTTGATAGTAATGGGAATTATATTGTAAGACATGATGTTACTTTAAAAGCAGTTTGGATACCAAACGTATATGCAATTAATTTAAACAACCAAAGTGCTACATCAGCAGGAACAACTGCAATTTATGAAAAATATAATGTTGGAATATATAAAGAAGGTGCTTGTACAAATAAAATGACAACAACAGCTAATGCAATTACAAAACCAGAAAGAAAATACACAGTAACATTTAATTATAATGGAAGTGGTAAAGCTAATACAACAGGTACAGCAACTTGGACATTTGGTGGATATTATACAGCAACAGCTGGAAGCGGAACGCAAATGATAAATGCAAGTGGTAATGTAACAGATAATTTAACATCAACAAAATATACTGCAACTGCAACATTATATGCAAATTGGACTGGGGGAACAGTAAGCTTACCAACACCAACAAGAACAGGATATACATTTGCAGGATGGTATACAGCCGCAAGTGGAGGAAACAAGATAGAGTCAACTTCTAAAATTACAAGTGCACAAACACTATATGCTCATTGGACAGATACAACAGCACCAACAGTAACATTTGGAACAAATGGAAATACAACATATGCTAAATCTCAAAGTACAACTGTTACAGTAACAGATAGTGGTTCAGGTGTAAATACAAGTAGCCTTAAATATCAATGGACACAAAGTACAACAGCACCAGCTGAAAGTACATTTTCTACTACATTCACAAGTGGAAAAGCTATAACTAAAAATACAGGAACAGGTAGTAACTGGTATTTATGGATATTAGCAAAAGACAATGCTGGAAATAAAACTATAAAGAGAAGTAATGCATTTTACTTAGATAATACAGCACCAACAGCGAGTGTATCACCAACAGCTCCAGTTGCTAAAAATAAAGTTACAATAACATTAAAAGATGCAAATTCAAAAGTAAAATATTGGGCTGTAACAACAAGCACAACAGCTCCAACAACAACAAGTACAACAGCAACAACAAACACATCTACATTAAATACATGGTATCCAGTAACTGCAGCAACTCAGGTTTCTACAACTTTTACACCAGGAACAACAAGTAAATATTATGTTTGGGTAAAAGATTCTGTAGGTAATGGAGCAACTGCATATGCGGCAACATTTACTCCAACACCTGCAAATTACGAAATAAGTAAGTCTGGTGCAACAACATACTACGAAACAACATTAGCTAATGCTACTGCGAATGCAGTAACAGGTTCTACAATAAAGGTATTAAATTCAGTGACAGAAAGTACAGCTGCAACTATTGAAGAAGGTAAAAGTTTAACTATTAATACAAACCAAAAAACAATAACTATGAATAATTGTAATATAAAAAATAATGGTTCATTAGTAGTAAAGGGTCAAGGTACTATTAAATGTAGTACTGGTAAAAGAGAAGGAAGCGTAATATTTAGTACTGGAAACTTGACTATTGGATCAGTTACTATAGTTAATACTGTGGGAGAAGGTATATATGCTGGTGGAACAATGAATATGTCTGCCGGCACTGTTACAGGAAAAACAGCTGGAATAGAAGTAACTGGAACAACAACAATTACAGGAGGAACAGTAAGTGCTACTGGAAGTAATGAAGGCGCCATTGAACCAGGAGGACTTCGAGGAAATGCAACTATTAATATTAATGGTGGAACTATAACCGGAGATTATGGAGTTTGCCAAGGTGGTCAAAGAGTTGAGACAGCAAAGGTGATAGTAAATATAGGAGCTACTTCAGGAGATGTTAATGGTGGACCAGTAGTAAAAGGAAATAAAAATGCAATTGGTATGAGTCATGGTGGCACAGTTAATTTTTATCAAGGAAAGCTACAAGGCGGAACTGAGAGAGTTTCAACAATACCATTTTCTGCAATAAGAAGTGGATATATGGTTTATTTGGATAATACATCATCTACAACAGTACATACTATATCTTTAAAACCTACAAGTTTTGGAACAGCTGTTGCAATGATAAATAATATTAATTATTATACAATACAAGCTGCAATTGAGTGTTGCGGAACTTATGAAACCACTATTGAGCAAATAAATGATATAACATCTGGTTCTATAATTGCACAAACAGCTAAAGATCATAATATAATTTGGACTAAAAAAGTAGGAAATTATACTTCGAAAGTTAATGCTACTGGAACAATGGTTGTAAACAATGGAAAATTAACAATGAAGTTAATATATATAGAGATAAAAGGTGGAACAGCTAGCCCTATAATTACAAATAATGGAGATTTAACATTGTATGGCGGAAGTTACTATAATAATGTTAATTCGGCTTCAATTATTAATAATCAGGGATCTGGTAATGTCACTACTAAAGAAGCAGCAAAAATATATGGAAATGGATATGGTATTTATAGTTCTAGTTTGGGAACTGTATCAGTAACAAGTTTATCAAAGATTTCTGGTGGAACATATGGTATATATAGTAGCAGTGTTTCTGGAGGAAAAATTGTTGTAAATCAAGGATGTGTTGAAGGAATTACATTTGGAATATATACAAAAGGAAGTTGTGATATTACGTTTGGAACATTAGGAACCGAATATAATAATATAAGTGGTATACAAGCGATGGGGACAAGTAATACATCAGTAAATATTACTGGTGACCAAGGTCAGATAATTAATTCAAGTGGAATTGCCATAGAAACTAGTGGTGCAAGTGTAAACATTGATGACGAAAATGCAACTATACAAGGAAAAACATATGGAATAAAAACCTTTTCTGGAAATATTACAGTTAAAAAAGGAATTGTAAAAGCTACAGGAACAGCAGCACCAGGAATATTAACAAGATCTGGAAGTGTAACATTAGGTGTAAATGATGGAACTGTAAGTACAACTATACCAGCAATAACAGGAAATGGAAATGCAGCAATTGTAAAAGAAGACCCTAAAACAGGAACAATGGCAGTATATGATGGTAGACTTAAAGGTTCAGCACCAGTAATATCAGCTTCTGCAGCTGGTCCGGCAAATTATGAGCAAAACGGAGGTACAATAATAAAACCAACAGGATATAGTTTAAATATTGCATTAAGTCTAGCAATATTGAAAAAATAAAGGGAGAAAGTAATTTCTCTCTTTATTTTTAAATGCTTAAATTCCTTGACAAAACTGACATTTCACAGTAAAATAGAATAGAGAAATAATAAGGAGAGGTGTAATGCAAAGTACAAATAGAAAAGTTTTTGATAATTTAGTATCAAGAACAAAAATATATTTAGTCATAATATTATTTTTATTAATACTAATATGTTGTTTAAACAATAAATTTATAATACCATCAGTAATAGTATATATATTAATAATAAGCTACACATATTTTGCAAATAATAAAAGAAAAAGTGAAATATCAGAGCAACTACAAGATTTAACAATTACAGTTGATACAACAGCAAAAAGTAGTTTAATAAATTCACCATTTCCATTAATAATTTTAGAAACAGATGGAAATATAATTTGGAAAAGTTCAAGTTTTGTAAGTGAATTTGCAAATGTAGATATAGACAATTATTTAGACGATTTAATATATGACATAAAAGACGGAATAAAAAATAAAAAAGACAAAAAAGAAAGAACCATAATAAAAGAAATTAACATAGACAAAAAAACATATAAAGTTATAAGTAAATTTGTTAATTCAAAAAATAAATCAAAAGACAAAAAAAGCAAAAAAGAATATATGGCAGTTGTATATTTTATAGATGAAACAGAAAATGTAAAGCTAAAAAAAGAATATAAAGACTCTAAAACATGTGTTGGAATAATAATGATAGATAACTACGAAGAAACAATGCAATTACTAGAAAGTGAAGAAAAGCCACAATTTATTGCACAAATAGATAAATATATATACGAATGGGCAAACGAAACAAATGGTATAATGATAAAAACAGATAGAGATAAGTATATATATTTATTTGAACAAAAATACCTAAACGAAATAAAAGAAGACAAATTTAGTATATTAGACAAAATAAAAGAAATAGAGCTAAAAGCCAAAGTACAATTTACACTTAGTATAGCAATTTCTAACGAAGGAGAAACAAATAAAGACAAATACAGAACTGCACAAGCTGCTATGGACATAGTATTAGGTCGTGGTGGAGACCAAGCAGTAATAAGAGAAAACGATGTATATAAATTTTTTGGTGGAAGAGCGCAAGAGGTAGAAAAAAGAACAAAAGTAAAAGCAAGAGTGGTAGCACATGCTTTAGAAAACTTAATAAAAGATTCTAGTAAAGTAATGATAATGGGACATACAAATGCAGATATAGATTGTATGGGGTCTGCTTTAGGAATATATCGTTTAGTAAAAAGTCTTAATAAAAACGCGTATATTATAGATAATAAAACAAGTACATCATTAGACTCTTTTAAAGAAGCTTTATCAAAAGACAGTGAGTATGAAGATGTTTTAATAAACAAAGAAGTAGCATTAGAAAATATTGATGAAGATACATTATTAGTTATAGTAGACACACATAAAGTTAATTATGTAGAGGACTCAGAATTGTTAGATGTATGTAGAAAAATAGTAATCATAGACCATCATAGAAGAAGTGCAGACTTTATAGAAAATGCTACACTAACATTTCAAGAGGTTTATGCATCATCAGCTGCAGAATTAGTTACAGAACTATTACAATATGTTGAAGTTAAAGTGGATTTAAAAACAATAGAAGCAGAAAGTTTATATGCAGGTATAATGATGGATACAAAAAACTTTACATTTAAAACAGGAGTAAGAACATTTGAAGCGGCAGCATATTTACGTAGATGTGGTGTAGATATTATAAAAGTAAAAAAATGGTTCCAAAGTGACCTTGCAAGCTTTAATAAAATTGCAGATGTTGTAAAAAAAGCAGAAATTGTAAATGAAACAATAGCAATTTCAATATATGACGAAAAAACAAAAGACGCGCCATTAATTTGTGCTAAAGCCGCAGACGAACTTCTTACAATAAGTGATATAACAGCATCGTTTGTTATTGGAACAATAGGAGAAAAAGTTTGCATTAGTGGACGTTCTATTGGTGATATAAATGTTCAAATTATTTTAGAAAAGCTTGGTGGTGGTGGCCATATAACACTAGCAGGAGCCCAGGTTGAAGGAATGACAATAGAGGAAGTAAAACAAGAACTTATAATAAGAATAAACGAATATTTTACAGAAATTATAAATTAGAAAGCAGCGATTCATTTAGAATCGCTGCTTTGAGTTTGGTCATAAAGACGTTAGAAGTTTGCCTCTAGACAGTAATATATCAATATCCAAAAGCTCTTCCGTCTCATCTAAGTAGATGATATCATCGGGTTTTAATTTGAATTTATTTTTTAAATAGCGAAGAAGTCTTTTTATAGACCTACCCTTTAAGAAATAAAAGTTTGCAATCTGACTATTTTCAACAATTAAAATCCAAGTAGTCTCGCCAAAAATGTCAGCTACTACAATACCATCTGTTGGGATATACTCGTCTAATGTCTCATAATGTGGTAAATTCATTTTTTATCCTTTCTCAGCTTGCCAATATTCGAATGCTCTATTTAGAGTTAATAATATTATAACATATACTATACATAATGTAAATTAAAATATTAAAAATACATGTAATTTTAGTATTTTGTAGTATAAATTCAAATTTGAGTTGAAAAAACTCGCTAAATATTGTAAAATAAATAAAACAAAAAAACAAGGAGAGATTTAGTATGAAGGTTATTTTAAAAGCAGATATAAAAGGGGTAGGAAAAAAAGATCAAATAATAAATGCATCAGACGGATATGCTAGAAATTTTTTATTTCCAAAAAATTTAGCAGTAGAAGCAAATGCAGAAAATATGGCAAAATTAAAATCTAAAAATGAATCTATAGCATATAAGAAAAATCAAGAAAAAGAAGAGGCAAAGAAAATTGCAGACAAAATGGGAAAAATATTATTAAAAATTAAAGTTAAATCTGGAGAAAACGGTAAAATATTCGGAGGAGTATCTTCTAAAGAAATTGCAGAAAATTTAGAAAAGCAATATTCAATAAAAATAGATAAAAAGAAAATTGAACTAAAAGAAACAATAAAAACATTAGGAAGTACAACAGTAAATGTAAAATTATATGAGGGTGTTTTAGGAAAATTAAAGTTAGATGTAATTTCAGAGTAATTTTAAATTTAGAATTTATGGAGGCAAAAAATGGAATTAGGTAAAATACCACCACATGATATTGAAGCAGAACAAGCAGTAATTGGTAGTATGCTTACAGACAGTGATGCTGTAGTTTCTAGCATAGAAATTTTAAAACCAGAGGATTTTTATAGAGAAGATAATAAAGCAATATATTTAGCAATAATAAACTTGTACAATAGAGCTGAGCCAATTGATATAATAACAGTTAAAGCAGAATTAGAGTCAATGGGAAAATTTGAGCAAGTTGGAGGTTTAGAATATTTAGCAGAGTTACCAGATAAGGTACCTACTACTGCAAATGCAATTAAATATATAAAAATTGTAGAAGAAAAGTCAGTGCTTAGAAATTTAATAAAAACTGCAAACGAAATAATAGAATTAGGATATGACCCTACAGAAGATGTAGAAGATATTATGGAAAGTGCAGAGAAGAAAATTTTTAACATTATGCAAGATAAAAATCAAAAAGGATATTCGCCAATAAAGGATGTATTGGTTGATAGTTTTACTCAATTAGAAGAGTTATATAATAGAAAACAGCATATAACAGGTGTTCCAACAGGTTTTACAGAGCTTGATTATAAAACAGCAGGGTTCCATGGTTCTGACTTAATATTAATTGCAGCAAGACCTGCAATGGGAAAATCAGCATTTGCACTAAATATTGCTACAAATGCAGCGTTAAAAGCAAATACTCCAGTTGCAATATTTAGCTTAGAAATGTCGAAAGAACAAATGGTAAACAGAATTTTATGTAGCGAAGCTATGGTTGACAGTAACAAAGTAAGGACAGGAAAACTAGAAGAAGGAGACTGGGTAAAATTAGCAGGAGCAATAGGACCATTATCAGAAGCAGAAATATATATAGATGACACACCTGGTATATCTGTAATGGAAATAAGAGCTAAATGTAGAAAATTAAAGTTAGAAAAAAATATAGGAATGGTAGTTATAGATTATTTGCAGTTAGTACAAGGTAGCAATAAAAGAAATGGAAGCCGTGAGCAAGAGATTTCTGAAATAAGTAGATCTTTAAAAATACTTGCAAAAGAAATAAATGTGCCAGTAATAGCTCTTTCACAGTTGTCTAGAGCTGTAGAACAAAGACCAGACCACAGACCAATGCTTTCTGACTTAAGAGAATCTGGAGCTATAGAACAAGATGCTGATATTGTAATGTTTTTATATAGAGATGATTATTATAATCAAGAAAGCGAAAAAAAGGATATTGCAGAAGTAATTATTGCAAAACATAGAGGTGGTTCAACAGGAACGGTAGATTTATTGTGGCTTGGAAGCTATACTAAATTTGTTAATTTAGAAAAAAGATTTGATGACTAATAAAAAATCCCACACTTGTTATAAAGACTAGTGTGGGAAAGGAATTAATTATGAAGAGAAATTTTTCTTGTGTTGCCATAAATGAATATGTGGTAAGCTACAACACTTGCTATTTTTTGACCCAAGTATTTTTTGGTATTTGAAGGATGCAACAATTCTTTACTGCAAAGATCAAATGGAAAGCTAGGGTCATGTATAGTTTGTAACATGCTTTGTGTTTCTCCAATAAAAATAGCAACATTTTCAATCAAAGGCTCTTCAACAAGATGGAAGATGTTCTCGCACAACTTGGTTAAAACCTTTTGATAGAGAAGATTTGTTTCTTCCGTTAGGTCTAAAATGCTTTCTTTGCATTCTTTAATTGCCTTTCGGCAATCTGATACATCTCTTGGATGATGTGGAATGCTCGGATTTTTTTCCTCTAAAGCTAAGTTTATATGAATTTTTTTGGGGTCAGCTTCTAAGCTTTTCAAAATAGATTCATATAAAGCCTTTTGCTGGCAAAGGATTGCATATTGCAACTGAACTTGAGACCAGTTGTTTTCAATGCTTGCCAGTATTCTGAAAACAGAAGTGTTGATAAAGGGAATATAACTTAATTCCCGCACACCAGTATTCAGTGTAAAGTTTTTGCGTATTTCTCCGTTTCTTCTGTTAGTGTTCATGATGAAAACTCCTTTAAAATTATTAGATAATAAATATCCTATTTACTATTATAGCACAAGTACTACCAAAAATCAATTCGTGTTATAATTTAAGTAAATATAGCATATATAAGAAGGGAATTTGTATGAAAGATGAATTTGTAAAAAAAGTAATATATACAATAAAAAAATATAATTTAATACAAGCTAAAGATAAAATAGTAGTAGCAGTATCTGGTGGCCCAGATTCTATATGTTTATTAGATGTATTATGCAAAATTAAAACTGAATATAATAATTTTAATATAGTAGTTGCACATGTTAATCATATGATTAGAAAAGAAGCAATAGATGACGAATTATATGTAAAAAAATATTGCGAAAAAAGAAGTATTGAATTTTATTCAAAAAGTATAGAGGTTGAAAAATTTGCTAATAATAATAAAATAGGATTAGAAGAAGCAGGAAGAATTGTTAGATATAATTTTTTTGACGAAGTTATGGAAAAAACTAATTCAAATAAAATTGCAATTGCTCATAATAAAAACGATAAAGTAGAAACGGTTATTATGAATTTACTAAGGGGTAGTGGGGTTTCAGGACTTAAAGGTATAGAACCAATTAAAGAAAATAAATTTATAAGACCATTAATAGAGTGTGAAAGAACAGAAATTGAGGAGTATTGCGACAAATGTAAATTAAACCCAAGAATAGATAAAACAAATTTTGAAAATATATACACAAGAAATAAAATAAGAAATATTATAATACCATATATAAAAAAAGAATTTAATCCTAATATTATTAGTACAATTTATAGATTATCTGAATTAATTAAGCAAGATGATGAATATTTTAATAATATAGTAGCATATAAATATAAGGACATGCATTTAGAACAAAGTTCTAATGAAATTGTTTTAGACTTAAAAAAATTCAATATGCAAGAAAATTCAATAAAATCTAGAATTATAATATATGCAATATCAGAACTTTTTGGTAGTTCGAAAGGAATTGAAAAAATACATATAGAAGATATTATTAAATTATGTAATAACAATATTGGGAATAAGTATTTAATGCCAAATAAAAATACAAAAGTTTTAGTAAAGAATCATAAAATATTTTTTATTAAGCAAGTGTAAGTATCCGTAAACTATAGTGATTTGTAATAAAAAAGACATAAAAAAACTATTGAAAAAGGATTTGGAATATGTTATAAAATCAATATAAATTAAAGCGTAGGAGGAGTAAAGGTGAAAAACAGTATAAAAACTTTAGCAATGTGGCTAATTATAGGAGTAATATTTATAGTTGTGTTATCTTCTATACTAGAAAATAGCAATTCAAGACTTAAATATTCAGAATTAATAAGTAAAATAAATGAGGGAAAAGTTGAAACAGTTCAAATTCAGGCAGATGGTAAAACAGCTACTGTAGAATTAAAAGACGATAAAATAAAAAAAGAAGTTAATATTCCTAATATGGAAAGCTTTATGTCTTATACAGAAGACTTTTTAAAAGATGGAGCATTTACATTAGAAGAAAAGTCAGAATCAATATTTGTAACTATATTTAGTTTACTTTCACCATTTGGACTTTTAATAATATTCTTTATTTTCTGGTTCTTTATGATGAGCGGTGTAAACGGGCAATCCGCAAGTAAAAATATGGGATTTGGAAAAAGTAAAGCTAAAATAATGACACCAGCTGATAGAAATAAAATTACTTTTGAAGATGTAGCTGGAATTGATGAAGAAAAAGAAGAATTAGCAGAAGTAGTAGAATTTTTAAAAAATCCAAAAAAATTCACAGACATGGGAGCTAGAATTCCTAAAGGTGTACTTTTAGTTGGTCAGCCAGGTACTGGAAAAACATTGCTTGCAAAAGCTGTTGCAGGAGAAGCAGGAGTACCATTCTTTATTATAAGTGGATCTGACTTTGTTGAAATGTATGTTGGTGTTGGAGCATCAAGAGTAAGAGATTTATTTGAACAAGCAAAGAAAAATGCACCATGTATTATATTTATAGATGAAATAGATGCAGTTGGTAGACAAAGAGGCGCTGGACTTGGAGGCGGACATGACGAAAGAGAACAAACATTAAACCAATTATTAGTTGAAATGGATGGATTTGCAGAAAATGAAGGTGTTATAGTAATTGCTGCAACAAATAGACCAGATGTATTAGATAAAGCCTTATTAAGAGCTGGTAGATTTGACAGACAAATTGTAGTTGGAGCACCAGATGTAAAAGCAAGAGAACAAATTTTAGAGGTTCATAGTAAGAAAAAGAGATTAGCAGACGATGTTGATTTAAGAGTAATTGCAAAAAATACATCAGGATTTGTAGGAGCTGATCTTGAAAATACATTAAACGAAGCAGCACTTCTTGCAGCTAGAAGAAACTTAAATGAAATAGGAATGAAAGAAATTGAAGATGCTATGGTTAAAATAACTATGGGACCAGAAAAGAAAACAAGAGTAAGAAGTCAAAAAGAAAACAAATTAGTTGCATATCATGAAGCTGGTCATGCGGTAGTAAGTCACTTTTTAGAAACACAAGACCCTGTACACCAAATCTCAATTGTACCAAGAGGTATGGCTGGTGGATATACAATGTATAGACCAGTAGAAGATAAATCTTTTATGTCAAAAACTGAGATGGAAGAAAATATTGTATCATTACTAGGAGGACGTGTTGCAGAAGCTCTTATATTAAATGATGTTTCAACAGGTGCAAGTAATGATATAGAAAGAGCTACAAAAATAGCAAGAAGTATGGTTACTAAATATGGTATGAGTGATAGAATAGGAACTTTAATGCTTGGATCTAGCCAAGAAGAGGTATTCTTAGGAAGAGACTTTGCACAGTCAAAAGAATACTCAGAAGAAACTGCAGGTATTATTGATGAAGAAACAAAAGCAATAGTAGATAAAGCTTATAATAGAGCAAAACAAATATTAACAGATAATATAGAAAAATTACATGCAGTTGCTCAAATTTTATTAGAGAAAGAAAAAATAGAAGCAGATGAGTTCGAAGCTATATTTAAATAAAAATAAATAGTAGTAGGGAATAGTAGTTATGAAAAATGAAGATAATAAAAAAGAAAAAAGAGCAGAGGTAGGATCTTTTAAAGCAATAATTGAATTAACAAAAGAATTATTTAAATTTAGAAAAGACCTTCCAAAAAGAGATGAGAAACGACAAATAACCAAAATAGATATAATAGCTGTAATTCTTACAATAGTAATTGTTGTTTTAATAGGCGTTGTATTATGGTTTATTCCATTTACTAATGGATTTATGAGAGAATTAATGTTTTGGTCTAAATAATACTATGAAATAGCAAGAATACAATCTTGCTATTTTTTTATGTTTGTAATAAAATATATAAAAAATTAAAGGTGAAAAAATGGGATTAAGAATTGTATATGGAAAAGCTGGAAGCGGAAAAAGTCATTTTTGCTTTTCAGAAATTGCAAATTTAATAAATAAAGAAAAAAAGATATATATAATAACTCCAGAGCAATTTTCATTTACAGCTGAAAAAAAATTAATGGATGCAATAGGAACAAAAGCAGTAGTAAATGCCGAGGTTATTACATTAAGTAGAATGGCATATAGAATAGTAAATGAAACAGTTGGAAATTCTAAAAAAAGTCTTTCAAAGTGCGGAAAGGCAATGCTTATATATTCTATTTTAAATAAATATAAAAATAAATTTAAATTTTTAGGAAAGTCAGATGAAAATGTAGATTTGGCAATGACTGCAATTACAGAATTTAAAAAACATGGAGTTACAGTTGAAAATTTAAATAATGAAATAAATAATATAGAAGATGAATATATAAAAGCAAAATTAATAGATATGAATATGGTATATGAGGAGTTCCAAAATAAAATTATAGACTCATATATAGAAGACACAGATTTATTAACAATGCTTGCTAATAATATAGAAAATACAGATTTTATAAAAGATAGTATTATATATATAGACGAGTTTAGTGGTTTTACATACCAAGAATATCAAGTTATAGCAAAACTAGTAAAATTAGCTAAACATGTTACTATAACTATGTGTGTTGATGACTTAAATTTAAATACAAATCCAGATACAGACATTTTTTACTCTAACAAAACCACACTAAAAAAATTAATTAATTTTGCAAATGAATATAATCTACCTTTGGAACAACCAGTTAAATTGTGCCAAATGTACAGATTTAAAAGCAATGAATTAAAGCATTTAGAAAGTAATATTTATAACATTAAAACAAATGTATATAATGAAGATATAAAAAACATAAGCTTATTCTTAGCCAAAAATCAGTATTCAGAAATAGAAAATGTAGCAAAAAGTATTTATAAAATAGTAAAAGAAGATGGGGTTAGATACAGAGAAATTTCAATTATAACTAAAAATATAGAGCAATACTCTAGTTTAGTAAGAACAATTTTTAATAAATATAAAATACCTGTATTTATTGATGAAAAGAGAGATTTAAATCAAAATATAATTGTACAATATTTCTTATCATTAATAGAAATTTTGTGTAGAAATTTTTCTACAGAATCTGTATTTAATTATATAAAATCAGGATTTTTAAATATAGATGAAGATGAAATATTTAAGTTGGAAAATTATTGCTCAAAATGGGGAATAAAAAATAACAAATGGAAAAGTGATTTTTTCTATGATTTGCAGAATAAAGATTTAAAAGAAGATGTAATTAGATTAAATAATTTAAGAAAAGAAATAATTAATCCCATAATAGAGTTAAAAGATAATATTAATAAAAATAAAAATGTAAAAAGTATAACCCAATTTTTATATAATTTTATGCAAAATAGTGGGATTGAAGATAAAGTAAAAGATAAAATAAATGAATTACAGCAAAAAGATTTACTTGACTTGGCAAATGAATATATTGAAAGTTATAAAATTATAATAAGTATTTTAGATGAAATGGTTTTAATTTTTGGAGAAAATGAAATTACAATTGATAAATATTTACAAATAATAAAAGTAGGGCTAAAAAATAGTGGACTAGGAAAAATTCCAGGAACTCAAGATCAAGTAATATTAGGAGATGTTGAGAGGTCAAGAAGTAGTAAAGTAAATTATGTATTTATTATAGGTTTAAATGATGGATATTTTCCAAGTGTAAATAGAGCTGAAGGTTTTTTTAACGATAATGATAGATTGTTACTAGAAAAAGATGGAATAGAGCTTGCAAAAGGAACTATAGAAAATTTATATGAGGAGAATTTTAATATTTATAAAGCATTTACTATTGCTGAAAAAAAATTATTTTTGTCTTATTCTTCTTCTGATAATGAAGCAAAGTCATTGCGACCATCTATGTTAATAATAAAACTAAAAAAAATATATCCTAAATTAATAGAAAACAGTGATGTTACAGACGAAGTAATAGAAGATAACAATATAGATAATTTTAATAATTGTAGTAGTATAGATAAAGATATTATAGATAAATTATATGGTAATAATTTAGTTACAAGTGTTTCTAGGTTAGAAAAATATAGGAGCTGTGCATTTTCTTATTATTTACAATATGGACTTAAATTAAAGCCAAAAGAAGAATTAAAAGTACAAAGCATAAATACAGGTTCTTTTATGCATGAGGTTATAGATTCGTTTTTTGAATATGTAAATTCAGAAAATATAAATTTACCATTTTTACTAGAAGACAATTTTAATATTGAAAAAATAGTTAATATTATAGTAGATGAAAAATTAAGTCTTAGTAAAAATATTATATTTACGGTAACAAAAAAGTATAAAATTTTAGTTACAAGACTAAAAAGAATAATTTCAAAAGCTTTAAAATATATTGTAGAAGGATTGGTTCACAGTGAGTTTAATATGTTAGGAACAGAAGTGGAGTTTGACAAAAATGGAGATTTTAAACCTATTATAATAAAATTAGATAATGGTAAAACTGTTGAAATTTGTGGAAAAATAGATAGAATAGACACTGCAAATTCAGATGATGGCAGATATGTTAGAATAATAGATTATAAATCATCTGCCAAAAATATTGACTTAAACGAAGTATATGCAGGGCTACAAATTCAATTACTAACATATATTGATGCTGTGTGTAAAAAAGAAGATTTTATACCAGCAGGAGTACTATACTTTAGTTTAATTGAACAGATGATTAAATCAGATACAAAATTAACCGAGGAGCAAATAGAAAATGAAATTCGCAAAAATTTTAAAATGAAGGGATTAATTGTTGCAGATGTAAAAGTTATAAAAATGCATGATAACACATTAGAATCAGGAAGCTCAAAAATTATACCAGCTGCAATAACAGCTTCTGGTGCTGTTAATGAAAAATGGACTAGTGGGGTAAAAAAAGATGAATTTAAAGTGTTACAAGATTATATATATAAAACAATAACACAAATTTCAAAAGAAATATTTGAAGGAAAAATAGATGTAAAACCATATAACAAAAAAGGTAAAACACCATGCCAATACTGTTTATATAAATCAATTTGTGGTTTTAATCCTAATAACATGAATAATTGTTATAATTATATAGATACTAAGTCTAAAGATGATATTTTAAACAAAATGAGACAAGAGGAGCAGAGTTAAAATTTTTTTGGAGGTACTTAAATGGATTTATCTAATAATGTCGTAGTTCATAAACGAAGTAATGGGGGTGAATATTTACAATTTAGAAAACTGTTGGAGTATAAAGAAATTAGTCATGCTTATTCATTAGGGCTTGATGTTAATTTTAGAACATCAAGGGCAAATAATACAAAAATTTCTTTAAACGAGTACAATTATGCAATTGAATGTTATAAAAAATTTTGTAAAGAAATTGGGTGTGACTATATAAATATTGTAAAACCAAATCAAAATCATACTAAAAAAGTAATGGGAGTTTTTAATAAATACAATTCTAATAAACCAGACTTTAATTTAGAACAATATAATAATGTAGATGGTTTAATAACAAATAAAAAAGATATTATGCTTTCAACTGTTAATGCAGATTGTATATTACTGTTATTTTTTGATCCGGTAAAAGGAGTAATTGCAAATGTTCATTCTGGGTGGAAAGGAACTTTACAACGAATTTCAGTTGAGACTGTAAGAAAGATGAAAATTGATTATGAATGTGAACCACAAAATATAATTTGTTGTATTTGTCCAAGTATTAGGAAATGTCATTTTGAAGTTGATAGTGATGTTAAGGAATTGTTTTATAATGAATTCAAGGATTTAAAACAAATTAATGAGATAGTTGAAAGAACAAATAATAATTCTAAATGGCATATAGATACGGTTTTAATAAATAAAATAATATTGCTAGAAGAAGGATTAAAAGAGGAAAATATTTTTGATTGTGGAATTTGTAGTGTTTGCAATAAAAATTTAATTCATTCTTTTAGAGTAGAAAAACAAAATTATGGTTTAGAAACAGCTTTAATTATGAAAAAATAGGAGGAAAATATGATAAAATTAATACCAAGCAAGTTGAATATAGGAGATACAATAGGTGTTGTTGCACCTTCTAATCCGATAATTGGAAGTAATATAGATGAAATAAAAAAGGCAAAACAATTAGTAGAACAAAGTGGATTTAAAGTTAAATTTTCTAAAAATTTATTTATGAACACTAATTTATATAGTGCAACTGCTAAAGAAAAGGCAGATGATATAAATGAGATGTTTGCTAATAAAGATGTAAAAATGATATGGTGTGCTAAAGGTGGAAACAATAGTAATTCTGTTTTTGAATTTTTAGATTATGAATTAATAAAAAGAAACCCTAAAATTATATGCGGATATAGTGACATTACATCATTAACAAATATTATTAATTTTAAAACTGGATTAGTGACATTTAGTGGAACTAATTTTAAAACAATTGCAACTGATGAAACAGACTATAGTTATAAGGAAATTTTAAAAAGATTTGTAGATGCGAGTTTAGAATTAGGAGTTGAAGAAAGCGGCTATAAGACCATAAAAGAGGGAAAGGCAGAAGGAGAACTAATAGGTGGAAACTTAAATTTAATTACAGGACTAGTTTGTGGAAAATATAAAGTTAACTTTGAGAATAAAATATTATTTATAGAATCATTAGGGTATGAAAGTGAACCAGTAGCTGTAAGTAATTGTTTATATTATATGAAACAAAATAATGTATTTGATTTAGTAAATGGTGTATGGGTTGGAAATTATGAACATGAAAGTGGTATACAATTAGAAAAAATATTATTAGATGTAATTGGAAACGAATATAATTTTCCAATTATAAAGTCAAATAATTTCGGGCATACTGAGAAAAAAACTGTTATACCAATTGGAACAATAGCTAAAATAGATACTTTAAAAGAAGTAAAAATACAATTAATAGAAAATCCAATAAAAAATATATAATATGTCATATATGTGGAAGGAAAAGATGTTGAAATGTTTGAAACTTGGGAGGAACTAGAAAAATCAATTGAAAATTGTAGTAAATGTAAACTTTGCAGCACAAGACAAAATATTGTTTTCGGTGTGGGAAATAAAGATGCTAATATTATGTTTATAGGTGAAGGTCCAGGATCAGATGAAGATAAACAAGGAGAACCATTTGTAGGAAGAGCGGGTAAGCTTATGAACATGGCATTTGGAATAGTTGGAATAAAAAGGGAGGAAGTATATATAGCAAATATTGTTAAGTGTAGACCACCTTCTAATAGAGATCCACAAGAAGATGAAGCAAATGCGTGTATGGATTATTTAAGAAATCAGGTTTTATTAGTAAAACCAAAAGTAATTGTGCTGCTTGGAAGAATTGCTTTGCAAAATATTCTTGGTAAAGAATATAAAATAACTGCCAGCAGAGGAAAGTGGATAGAAAAGAAAGGAATTAATTATATGCCTACTTGGCATCCGGCAGCACTTTTAAGAGATGAAACAAAAAAAATTGACTTTATATCAGATTTAAAAAAAGTTATAAATTTTATGTGAATGTATTGAAAAAATTGTAATTTTATGGTTTAATATATATTAGATTGTAGGAGGGAGAAAAAATGGAAGAAAATAAAGAAAAACAAGTTAATACAGAAGAATTAAAAAATGAAACAGTTAATACTGTTAATGAAGTAAAAGAAACAATAAAAAATGTAGACATAAAAAAAGATACTTTAGAAACTAAAGGATTTGTTAAAGAAATATTTACAGACCCATTAGGAAAAATAAAAGAAATAGTTGATGATGATTCAAACAAATCTTTTAAATATGTTATTATAATACTAGCTATATGGATAATTGCAATATTTGTTAGAGCAATATTTGTATCTTTTGGTTTATGGAAATATGCAGCAGGAAAAGCAATATTATCACTTATTAAAGATACAATTGCACCATTATTAGGAGTATTAACAATGTCTGTTATTATTTTATTATTTAATAAAAATAATAAAAAGAAATTAACAACAATAATTGCAGCTGTTACAACTGCAAATGTTCCTGTAGTAATTGCATCTGTTTTAAGATTAACATTAATAATAAGCTCTCAAATGTCAAAAATAACAGTACCATTTTCAGCATTTTGTTCATCAATAAGTTTAGTTTTAACATATTTTACAGTAAAATCAATTTTAGGAACAGAAAAGAACTCAGACTTTATTAAAAAATTTGCTTTAGTTGAAGCTTGTTATTATGTTGCATACTTTGTATTTACATTTTTAGGAATATACATATAATTAATTGACTTAACTATAGAAAAATAATAAAATATAAAAGAACTATTTTTTAATAGTTCTTTTATTATATAATTAAAAGTTTAGGAGAATAACAATGGATAATATACACGAAATAGAAGAAAAAGCAAATTATTGTTTAAATTGTAAAATAAAACCATGTAGTAACAAAGGGTGTCCACTTAACAATGATATACCAAAATTTATACAATGCGTAAAAATGAATAAATATGAAGAGGCTTATAAAGTTTTAAGTAATACTACAGTTTTACCAGGAATATGTGGAAGAATATGCCCACATACAAAGCAATGCCAGGGAAGTTGTGTAAGAGGTATAAAGTCAACTTCAGTAGAAATAGGAAAAATAGAAGCCTTTGTGTTTGATAATGTAGTAAAAGATGAAAATGCTTTATATAAATGTTATGAGAGTGAAATAGAAAGTAATAAATCATTTAATTCTAAAAAAGTTGCTGTTGTAGGAGCAGGACCTTGTGGTTTATCTTGTGCAGCTTATTTAGCTCGCAAAGGAGTAAAAGTAACAATATTTGAAAAATATAATTATTTAGGAGGATTATTATCTCATGGTATTCCAGAATTTAGACTACCAAAAAAAGTAGTGAATAAAACTATAGAAAATATATTAAATTTAGGAATAAAAGTAGAGTATAATAAAGAATTAGGAAAAAATTTAGGAATAGAAGATCTTCAAAAAAACTTTGATTTTATATTTTTAGCTTTTGGAGCTAATTGCTCTGTAAAAATGGGAGTAAAAGGCGAAAATTTAAAGGGGGTATTTGGTGGAAATGAATTATTAGAATATAATTTACATCCAGATTACACAAATAAGAAAGTAATTGTAGTTGGTGGAGGAAATGTTGCTATGGACTGTGCCAGAACAATTAATAAACTTGGGGCAAAAGAAGTAAATGTAGTTTATAGAAGAGCTAGAGAACAAATGCCAGCAGAAAATAAGGAAGTACAAGATGCTTTACATGAAGGAGTTAAGTTTTTATTTCAAAACAATATAGTTCGAATAAATGGTACAGATAAGGTTGAAGGAGTTGAACTAATAAAAACAGAATTAATTAAAAAAGAAGACGAAAACAGACCTGTTCCAGTAAATATACCAAATAGTAATTATTATATAGAGGCAGATTATGTTGTTATGGCTTTAGGATCACAAACAGGAAATGTAGTATATGATTTAGGTCTTACATTAAATAAATGGGGAAATATTATAATTAATAGTGAATACAAAACATCAAATAGTAAAATTTTTGCTGGAGGAGATCTAGCAGGAGAAAAGGGAACAGTTGCATGGGCTGCTAAGTCTGGAATAGAGGCTGCTAAAAGTATATTAAAAAATATAAAAAACTAGGATTTTGTTTATCCTAGTTTAATTTTGTTTATAATCACTATTTTTTAAAAAAGGTTTGAATAATAAGTTTTTAATAAATTTTAATAATTTATTAAATTTATTGTCATTTTTTACTACAAGTGTGTTTTCTTTTGTAAATGTACCATTTTCTATAGATATATATAAACTTTCTAAATCTTCCATTTTTTTTGTATAATAGTCATTAAAAAATGTGTAATTATCAGTTATACCTATATAATTTTTAAAATTATATAATTTTCTTCTGTAGTTTTCAACCTCTTCAAGATTAGAAATTTTATTAAATGAATTATCAAAAAAGCTAGAGATTATTAAGTTTTGTGTTCGCATAAATGTTAAAGTTATTTCGTTTTTTAATTCATCTATTTTCTTATTTAAATTATCTATGTTTTTATCATTGTTTTCTTGAGCAATTTTATTTGTTATTTTTATTATGTTTTCTTCTGCGTATAATATATCATCTATAGAATTTTGTATGGACATAAATGTTTTTTTAGATGTTGAATTAGATAATATATCTTTGAAGTTATTATCGCTATGTATAGTACTTTTAAATAATACGTCTTCACCAACTAAATAAGCTAATTGATTTACTAGGCAACATTCTAAAGGGTAGTAAGAAGGACTTATAGTTTCAAAACTAATGCCAAAATATTTTACAAAATCTTTTGGTATTCCAATAATTTTAGATGTCATAAGCTGAACGGCAGCCTCATTTAGACCAAGTCCATAAATTTTAAAGTCTGTATAGTCACATAGTCCCATTCTTAATAAAAAGTTTCTTTTATCTTTTATTTCTTGAATAAAATGAATACATTCGTGTATAGCAAATTCTTCAATATCATTTATGTCTATTTTGTCATTAAAATAAATAGATGTATTTTTATAAAAGTAATTTGCTTCTGCCATTCCATCTGGCATTTTTGCCATATACATATTAAGCCTTGATAATTTTATAAATAAAGAATTTTGAGTTAAACCATAATTGGGAAAGGTACTACAAATTTTTTGTGATATGTTTCTTGCTATAGAGTTAACTGTTAGTGTATCTAATTGTTTTGTTACTTCGATTCCATCTTTTTTTAGATCTGATTTAATACTCATTTATTTCTCCTTAGTTTTTTCTTTTATATAATTATATAACATAATTGTGTTTGCTGTGTTTCAATAGTGTTAAATGTTTATTACATTTAGATTACATTTACACAAATATTTTGTTTTTTATATAAAATAAGTGCTGTAATAGTAAATTTAAAGCTCCTCAAATGTTTTTTGGGGAGCTTGTTAACTATTTTTTATATTTAATTATTTTATAACTATATTATAAATTTTGTTTTTTACGTATATTTCTTTTATAATTGTTTTTCCTTCTAATTTATCTAAAATTGCATTATGAACTTTTTCTTTAACAGATGCTTCATCTTCATTTAAAGTGATTTTTATAGTAGATTTTAATTTTCCGTTAAATTGAATTGGAAGTGTAATTTCATCATTTATTGTTTTTGAATCATCATATTTTGGCCATTGTTCATAAGCTATTGTGTTGTTATGTTTTAATACTGTATTCCATAATTCTTCTGTAATATGTGGGGCTATTGGATTTAGTAATTTTAAAAAGCCTTCAGCATATTCAAGAGGGAATATATTTTCTTTGTTAACTGCGTTTATAAAAATCATCATTTGTGAAATTGCAGTGTTAAATCCCATTTGCTCATAATCGTTAGTTACTTTTTTTACTGTAAAGTGATATATTCTTTCAAGATTTTTATTTTCTGTATTTTGAATTTTATTAGATTCAGCATATAATCGCCATACTCTGTCTAAGAATTTTTTAGAGCCGTCTATTCCATTTGGGTCCCAAGGTTTTGCACTATCTATAGGCCCCATAAACATTTCATATACTCTTAAAGAGTCTGCACCATATTGTTTAACCATGTCGTCAGGATTTATTACATTTCCTTTTGATTTGCTCATTTTTTCACCATTAGTTCCTAAAATCATACCTTGATGGCGTAATTTTGCAAATGGTTCTTTAACAGGAACAATGTTTTTATCAAATAAATAGTTATTCCAAAATCTAGAGTATAGTAGATGTCCTACTGCATGCTCAGGCCCACCAACATATAAATCAACGGGCATCCAATATTCTAATAATTTTTTATTTGCTAGTTCGTTATTGTTTTTTGGATCTATATATCTTAAGAAATACCAACTTGAACCAGCAGCACCAGGCATTGTGCTAGTTTCTCTTTTTGCTGGTTTGTTTTCATAGGTAGTGTTTACCCATGATGTTGCTTTATCTAATGGAGAGGCACCTTGTTTTGAAGGACTATAATCTTCAAGTTCTGGTAATACTAAAGGTAAGTCAGAATCGGGAAGTGTTTCCATTTTTCCATCAACATAAACTATAGGAATTGGTTCTCCCCAGTAACGTTGACGAGCAAATATCCATTCACGCAATTTATAATTTATTTTTTTGGTTCCTATATTTTTTTCTTCTAACCATGAAATTATTTTTTTAATTGCATCTTCTTTATTTAGACCATTTAGAAATTCAGAATTAATATGTAATCCGTCTCCCACAAATGCTTCTTTAGAAGTGTTACCACCTTCTAATACAGGAATAATTTCTAACCCAAATTTTGTAGCAAATTCGAAATCTCTTTGATCATGTGCAGGAACAGCCATAATAGCACCAGTTCCGTATGTTGCTAATACATAGTCAGAGATCCAAATAGGAATTTTTTTACCATTTACAGGATTTATTGCATAGCTTCCTGTGAAAACTCCTGTTTTTTCTTTATTTAGTTCTGTTCTTTCTAAATCAGATTTTGAGGCTGCCATTTTAATATAGTCTTCTATTTTAGCTTTTTGTGCAGTGGTTGTGATTTCTTTTACTAATTTATGTTCTGGTGCCATAACACAGTAAGTTGCACCAAATAAAGTATCTGGCCTTGTTGTAAATACTGTAAATTCTAAGTTGTCTGAGTCTGCAATAGAAAATCGTACTTCTGCTCCTTCAGATTTGCCAATCCAATTTCTTTGGATTTCTTTTGTAGATTCAGGCCAATCTAAATCGTCTAATCCAGCTAATAATTTTTCAGCGTATTTTGGTATATCTAATACCCATTGTTTCATATTTTTTCTAATAACTGGGAAGCCGCCTCTTTCACTTTTTCCATTAATAACTTCATCATTAGATAATACACAACCTAATTCTTCGCACCAGTTAACTGGCATTTCAACTAGTTTTGCTAAACCATCATTATATAGTTGTTTAAATATCCATTGTGTCCATTTATAGTAATTAGGATCACATGTAGAAAGTTCTTTATCCCAGTCAAATGATAAACCAAGCATTTTTAGTTGTTTTTTAAAAGTAGCAATATTTGCTTTAGTAAATCCGGCTGGGTGATTCCCTGTTTTTATGGCATATTGTTCTGCTGGTAGTCCAAATGCATCCCATCCCATAGGATGAAGAACATTGTAACCTTGCATTCTTTTCATTCTAGCCAATATGTCTGTTGCAGTATAACCTTCTGGATGTCCAACATGTAGACCTTGACCAGAAGGGTAAGGAAACATATCTAATGCATAAAATTTAGGTTTTGAAAAGTCCCATACATCTGTATAAAATGTTTTATTTTTATCCCAATAATCTTGCCATTTTTTTTCTATTTTATTAAAATTATAACTCATAAAGTAAGTCTCCTCTCATATAATATAAAATTGTATGTATTATATACCAAACTTTCTTATAAATCAAGTTTTAGTTAATGTGCTATTATATATGACCAGCATAAATTGTCAATTGGATAATTTAAATAAACTTGAATAATGTAAAAAAAAGTGTTAAAATCACTAAAGAATTTATAGAAAATAAAAATATTGCAAAGGAAATAAAAATGGGCAAAAAGTTATTAATTACAGAAAAACCATCTGTGGCAATGGAATTTGCTAAAGCATTAAAAATTAATACAAATAGAAAAAATGGGTATTTAGAATCAAATGAATGGATAATTACTTGGTGCGTAGGACATTTAGTTACGATGAGTTATCCAGAAAAGTATGATGAGAAATTAAAATTTTGGAGATTGGATACATTACCATTTATTCCGCATGAGTGGAAATATGAGATTATTCCAGCTGTTGAAAAACAATTTAATATTATAAAAGCGTTAATGCAAAGAGACGATATTGACGAAATATACAATGCAGGTGACTCTGGGCGAGAAGGGGAGTATATACAAAGATTAGTATTTATGATGGCAAAACCAAATCCTAAAGCAAAAATGAAAAGAGTTTGGATAGACTCACAAACAGAGGAAGAAATTATAAGAGGAATAAATGAAGCAAAAGATTTATCTGAATATGATAGTTTATCAGATAGTGCATACCTAAGAGCTAAAGAAGATTATTTAATAGGAATAAATTTTTCTAGGTTATTATCAATTATTTATGGAAGAAAATTAGCAAGTAAAATAAATGAGGAAAAAGCATCCATTTCCGTTGGAAGAGTAATGACTTGCGTTTTAGGAATGATTGTTTATAGAGAAAGAGAAATAAGAAATTTTATAAAAACAAAATATTATAAAATTATTGGCGAGTTTGGTGATACAGTATCATCATTTAAAGCTGAATGGAAAGTAAATGAAAAGTCAAAGTATTTTGAATCACCTAAATTATATAATGAATCAGGATTTAAAAAGGAGCAGGATGCCAAAGATTTTATAAATGATTTATGCAATAAGAAAGCAATAATTACAGAATTAAAAAAATCTAAACAAAAAGAAAATGCACCATTGTTATTTAATTTGGCGGAGATTCAAAATGAATGTACAAAAAGATTTAAAATAAAACCAGATGAAACATTAGAAATAATTCAGAATTTATATGAAAAAAAATTAGTTACGTACCCAAGAACAGATGCTAGGGTATTATCAACCGCTGTAGCTAAAGAAATTTCAAAAAATTTAAATGGGATTGCTAAAAATTATAATGATGAAGAAGTTAAAGGTTATATAAATAAAATGGTACAAGAAAAATATTCAACTAATTTGGTTAAAACCAAATATGTAAATGATAGTAAAATTACAGATCATTATGCTATAATTCCAACAGGGCAAGGTTATGAAAATTTTAGTTCATTACCTGATTTGCAAAAACAGATATATAAAGTTATAGTAAAAAGGTTTTTAGCAATATTCTATCCTCCAGCACAATACAATAAAATACAAGTAACAATAAATATAGAAAATGAAACATTTAATACTAGTGGAAAAGTATGTATTGAAGAAGGGTATTTAGAAATATTAAAACCAATAAATAAAAAAAATGCTAAAGAGTCCACAAAAGGTGAAAAAACTGTGGAAAATGTGCAAGAAGATAAAAAAGATGACAACTTAAATTTAGAAATATTAAAAAATTTAAAAAAAGGTCAAGAAATAGGAATAAATAATTTTGAAATAAAAGATGCTGAAACATCGCCTCCTAGTAGATACAACTCGGGTTCAATAATATTGGCAATGGAGAATGCAGGAAAGCTTATAGAAGATGAGGAACTTAGAGAACAAATAAAGGGAGCTGGAATAGGAACTAGTGCAACAAGAGCAGAAATAATGAAAAAACTAGAAAAGATTAAATATATAGAAATAAATTCTAAAACACAAATTATTACACCAACCAATAAAGGCGAAATTATTTATGACATAGTAAATATGTCAATGCCAGATATGTTAAATCCAAAGCTTACAGCTAGCTGGGAAAAAGGATTAGATATGGTTGCTAAAAAGCAAATAAAATCTGCAGAGTTTATGACAAAATTAGAGAAGTATGTTAATTCAAAATTTGATAAATTGGTAATAAAGATGTAAAAAGTTAAAATTAGGTTGTAAATTTGCCTTATGAGGAGTATAAGATATTAATCAAATTAAGGAGACAAAACAATGAATATAATACTTGGAGAACTGGGAAAGTCAGAAAAATTTAAAGATTTGGCTAAACAAATAGAAAATAACAAAAGTCCGATAGAAGTATCGGGCTTAGTTGATGTTGGAATGACTCAAATTCTAGTTGCAATAAATGAATTTAATAAAAAACCTATATGTATAGTTACATATAATGAAATTCAGGCTAAAAAATTATATGAAGATATTAAATATTTTACAGAAAATGTAGTACTTTTTACAAAAAAAGAAGTTGTTACATATGATTATGTGGCAGAAAGTAAAGACTTGCCTTATGATAGAATTGAAGTTTTAAATAAAATTGTAACCAAAAAAAATTTAATTATAATAACAACAGTAGAAGCATTAATGCAAAAATTACCAAGCAAAGAAGTTTTATATAAAAATATACTTAAATTAAAAGTTGGTATGGTGTCAGATTTAGAAAAAGTAAAAAAACAGCTAGTGGATTTAGGGTATTCTAGAACAGATATGATAGAAGGAAAAGGTCAATTTAGTGTAAGAGGCGGAATACTAGATATTTCTGAAAGTAGCAATACAGGTATTAGAATTGAATTTTGGGGAGATGAAATTGATTCTATACGTAATTTTAGCATTGTAAGTCAAAGGTCTATTAATACATTGGAAAAGGTTGAAATATATCCTGCGCATGAATATATTTTAGAAAAACCATTACAAGAGGTTTGTAAATATATTTTAGAAAATGAGTATACTGTTAAGCAAAAAGAAAATGTAGATGAAGATATAGAACAAATAAAGGCTGGGGAGTATATAAGTAAGGTTGATAAGTATTTTAACAGTTTTTATAATAAAACGGTGAGTTTAATTGACTATTTAAGTGACAAATATTTAATTGCATTAGATGAAATTAACAAAATAGAACAAAGGGCTAAAAATATATGGCAAGATAATAGTAATTTGCAAAAAAATTTAATAGAAAAGGAAAGAATAGTACCAGATGCAATAAAAGATATTTACGAAATTGGGCAAATTGAGGAAAGAGTACAAGAAAAACAAACTATATATTTACAAAAAACTGATAATAAAATAAATGTACAAGCAGAAAAATACGAGTTTAAATATAGAGAAGTAAATTATTATAAAAGTGAAATAGAAAGCTTTATTAAAGATATAAATAAATATATAAATGAAAATAAAAAGGTATTTATATTAGTTAGTAATAAAGAAAAAGCAAATAAGCTAAAGGAAATGTTAGAAAAAGAAGAAATTATTTGCAAAATAGAAGAAAAATTAAATCAAACTATTATAGTAAAATCTAAATTAGAAGTAGTAACAATTGGAATAGGAAGAATATCTACAGGTTTTGAATGCTTTGATATTAATACTATAGTAATTTGGGCAGATGATTTAATAGATGGAAACAAACATAAAAGAAAATTACAAAATGCAGATTTCAAGCAAGGGGAGACAGTAGTATTTGCGGACTTGAAAATTGGAGACTATGTGGTACATAAGACATATGGAATAGGAAATTATATTGGTGTAAATACTATTACGGCAGATGGAACAACAAAAGATTATATTAAAATAAAATATTTAAATGATGATGTTTTATATGTTCCTACTAATCAATTAGATTCAATAAGAAAATATATTGGAGGAGACAGCATTTCTCCTAAAATAAATAGATTAGGAAGTAAAGATTGGGAAAATACAAAGGCAAAGGTAAAAAGAAATTTAAGAGAAGTTGCAAAAGACTTAATTGAATTATATGCCAAAAGAGAAAAATCTAAAGGTTTTGCATTTAGCAAAGATACTCCTTGGCAAAATCAGTTTGAAAATAGTTTCCAATATCAAGAAACAGAGGACCAATTAAGATGTATTGAAGAAGTAAAAAAAGATATGGAACAGCAAAAACCAATGGATAGATTACTTTGCGGAGATGTGGGATATGGTAAAACAGAAGTTGCAATAAGGGCAGCATTTAAGGCTGTAATGGACCAAAAACAAGTTGCATATTTAGCTCCAACTACTGTTTTAGCTCAGCAGCAATATGAAGAATTTAAGGAAAGAATGAAAGAATTTCCTATTAGAGTTGAAATATTAAACAGATTTAAAAGTAAAAAATATCAAAATGAAGTAATAAAAAAATTGCAGTTAGGAGAAGTTGATATAGTTGTTGGAACACATAGACTTCTTAGCAAAGATGTTGAGTTTAAAAATCTAGGATTATTAATAATAGATGAAGAGCATAGGTTTGGAGTTAGAGATAAAGAAAAAATAAAACAATATAAAACTAATGTGGATGTTCTAACTATGACAGCTACTCCTATTCCAAGAACAATGCATATGTCGATTGTCGGGGTTCGAGATATGTCTGTTATTTATGAACCACCACATAACAGAAAACCAGTTCAAACTTATGTGTTAGAATATGATGAAGAAGTTATAAAAGAAGCAATAACAAAAGAATTAGAACGTGGAGGGCAAGTATTTTATTTATTTAACAATGTTAAAGACATTCAAAAAAAGGCTGATAGTATTTCTAATTTAGTGCCAGAATCAAATGTAACATATGCTCATGGCCAGATGACAGGAAATGAGATTGAAGAAATAATGAAAGATTTTATAGAAGGAAATTCTAATGTGTTAGTATGTACAACAATTTTAGAGTCTGGAATTGATATTCCAAATGCAAATACTATAATTGTTGAAAATGCAGACAGAATGGGGCTTGCACAATTGTATCAAATACGTGGTAGAGTAGGAAGAGCAGATAAGCAAGCATATGCATATATAACATATAAAAAAGATAAGTTATTGTCAGAAGTTGCAGATAAGAGGTTAAAAGCTATAAAGGAATTTACGGAGTTTGGTTCAGGATTTAAAATTGCTATGAGAGATTTAGAAATAAGAGGAGCAGGAAGTTTGCTTGGAGAAATTCAATCTGGACATTTAGAACAAGTAGGATATGAGACATATTGTAAATTATTAGATGAAGTAGTAAAAGAAATGCAAGGTATAAAAGTAGAAGAGGATATAGATGTTCAAATAGATTTAAATGTAACAAGTTATATACCAGATACATATATTTCTGATTCTAGTCAAAAAATAGAAATTTATCAAAATATAGCATTATGTAAGAGTGAGGAAGATATACAAAATGTTGTAGATGAAATAATAGATAGATTTGGAGAAATGCCAAAAGAATTAGAGACATTAATGCAGGTAGCAAGAATAAAATACTTAAGTAAACAATTAAAAATTAGTAAGATTTCACAAAAGAAAGATAATATTGTATTTGTTTTAGAAAATAGAGATGTAAAATTTGATATAAATGAGTTAGTAAAAGCCTATAAGGATAATGTGAAATTTTCTCCAGGAATAAAAACAAGTATAACTATTAAAGTTAAGGAATTAGGAGAGGAAAAGTTATTAATTGAAATTATAAAATTTTTAAATGTATTGAAAAAACTTACAAAAAGTGATATAATATTAACATAAAACTTAGGAGGTTTTTTTATGAATCACAATGGTTATGGCGAATGGAAAAAGTGTATGCAAATAGCATATTACATGCTAGAAGGCAATACTGCACAAGAGGCAGCAGAGGAGTTTGGAATATCAGACGGTTACGTGAATCATTTAATTACTAACCAAATACGGGTCTCTACACCTAGAATCTATGAAAAAATAAAAAACAAGCCGTATATGGTTTTTCAGAGAATTATTTATCGTAAGTGTTCGGTAGAAGAAGCCTGCTCAAAGCATAGAATTTCTAGAAAAAAATTTGATTTGTTTTTAGAAGAAATTTTAAAGCTGGATTTTAAAACTTATGTTGCTATGCGTACAAAAATCCATAATGCTCAGACAGCATGTAAGTAACCAATAAAGTCAAATACTGCAAGATAATTTTTGTAATATTTGGCTTTTCTTATGCTAAAATTTTAATTTTTTTGGTTAAAACTCTATTATGAGTAAAAAATAAAATAAACAATAGGGACGGAGGTGAATCTTATAACAAAATAAGAATTATTAAACATGCACTAAAAG
>OIWT01000460.1_pt1 | contig 56803 bp, 90 predicted proteins | sample 1587701 | NCBI WGS metagenome assembly OIWT01 (sample SAMEA3888904, study PRJEB22519) | human gut metagenome | biome: human gut; feature: human-associated habitat; material: faeces | place: Denmark | collected 2009
GTTCGGGTTCATCTCCAGATACTTCGATCCGGTGACGGCGTTGGCGCTCTCCACCTCCCCGTGAAGGGCGTCGGTGGCCTCCGAGTCGGATCCTCGCGCGCTGTTTCGGAAGCTCATCTCGCTGCCGTTCGATATGCTGCTCGCGCGGTGGATCAGGTGGTGGGAGCTCTCCTTCCCGTCCTCCTCCATCTCCTCCGGCTCGAACTCCTTGCGCAGCTGCTCCGCGTAGTCGCTCGGCACTAGTCGTCAGTCCGTCCTGCGGCGCCCACCGGAGCTGGACAGCAGCAGCGGCGACCGGATGACGCACTGCACCACCACCTCCTTGAAGAGGAACACAGCCTTCCCGTCGCTCGTCGCCTCGCCGCCCTCCGCGCTCCACGCCGCCCTGTCGCGCGCCTGCTGCACGCGGTCGCAGTAGGCCGCGAGGTCCTCGCTGCTGATCACGGCGGCCACCTCCCGCATCACGCGCACCAGCGCCTCCAGCACGTAGAACAGCACGCCCTGCGGGCACCGCACGAAGTCGCCCTCCGGCTGGGCGGCGCCGAGCGCGGCCGCCTCCTGCGTGTCCTCCTCCTCGCTGGCCGCCTTCTCCACCTCGCTGGGCAGCAGCACGATCTCGGGCATCGGGTCGTCGCCCGCCTCCTCCTTGGGCTCCCTGGTCTCCTCCCTGGCCGCCTCGGGCTCCTCCTCCTCGCCCTCCTCCACCGTGTCCAGCGGCGTCAGCACCATGAACAGACTGTTGCCCTGCCGACTCTGCGCGGGCGCCTCGCCCTTGGCGGGGGTGAAGGCCAGCTCCGAGTCCAGCGCGGCGATGAGGGCGGCGTGGTCGCGCTCGTCGCTCTTCTGGATGGCGAGCCGCTGCGCGCAGAACACCAGCGGCACCAGCACCAGCAGCGCGTCCTGCGGGCTGCCGTGCAGGAAGGAGGTCAGCAGCGCCACGACCGCGTCGAAGTGCGCGGGCGTGTTGGAGGCCACGAAGAGCGAGCGCAGCACGCTGGTGGCGAACACGGGCAGGCTGCCGGACTGGAAGCGCGCAGCGCTCTGGGCGTGAGAAGGCGCGGGAACACAAACCACTTGCTTGGCGCTGCTGTAGAGCAGGCGGTTGTAGGCCTGTAGCCAGAGCAGGCGCGCCGCGTCGTCGGCGCTCATGACGCCCTCGGCGAACAGCTGCACGAGCTCCGCGGACAGCGCCACGGTGGCGCCCAGGTACTTCGCCTCCACGATGCTCTTCGCCAGGAGCAGGCAGTCCGCCTTGAAGGCCGGCCCCTACGCCTCAGTCCGCACGAGGGCGCCCACGCTCTCCTCCACCATGTACAGCGCGTTCTCCAATACGTCGAAGTACTCGCGACTGCCGGGTAGGCAGCGCGCCAGCCTCAGGACGCACTGCTTGGTGGCGGCGTTGAGCTGGGCGGCGACGTCGCGCAGTGTCTCGGGCGCGTCCTCTTGGAGGGCGGCGATGTCGATGAGGTCCTTCAGCGGTGCATCGAGCGGGAGCGCGCAGCCCGCCTGGTGGGCGATGGCGAGGGAGTAGTGGAAGAGGGAACAGAGCACGTCGACGACCTGCTGCACGTGGATGAGCGAGAAGGAGCGCGTCTCCTGCAGCAGCGACTCCACACACTACGGGTGAGCGCGTCGCGCGCCGCTACGCTCAGCATGTTCCGCACCAGCGCCAGCTGCCGTGACCGCACGGCCATGGCCACCATCTCGATCTCTCCCGGCGTCACGTCCGTGTTAGCGTCCGTGCTCCCATCGTCGCTGGTATTGCCACTGGCATTGCCACTCGCATCGCCGCTATCGTCGCCGAGGAGGGGGAGGAGGTGGGTGATGTGCAGCACCACGTGGAGGTAGGCGGGCTTGGCGTAGGACTCGCGCGTCTAGCGTCAATGCCGCCCCACACGCCCACCTTGCTGCTCATCAGCGTCTTCAGCACGGAGCTGGTGAAGCTGGCGGGCCGCCAGCCGTAGCTGTCCAGCGACTGGAAGAGCGGCGTGAGCAGCGCCGCGGAGGTCACCACGTTCACGAGCGGGCAGATGCTGGACAGCGCGCGCACGCTACGGTCACAGCCTCCCCATCGCGCCTACGCGGTCGTGCGGATCTTGAGTACCAGCGCCTGCTCCTCCTCGCTACTGTTCAGCTATTTCACTCACACCCACCCCTCCGCGCTCGGCAGGCCGATCATGTCCACGAGGGTGGGCACCAGCATCGGCAGCTTGGAGGTGATCAGCGCGGCGGGACAGATGACGATGAACTGGTACAGGACGTTCACGGCGCGTTCTCGCAACTGGAGAGTGGCAAGCGGAGTGGAGAGCGTGGTGGTGAAGTCGTTCAGAATCGAGTTGAGGAAGTCAAAATACCTCCCATTGGTCGAATCATCACCCGGCTCTTTGGATTGACACACTTTGATCAACTATCCATAAGGAGAGGGAAGAACTCATGCCAGATCCATTGCATTAATGCGCACACTGGGCTTCTCTTCATTCAGAAGCAACACCAACTGGATGTGACATAGGAGCAGCAAAGCATACCACGTTGTAAATCGATATTTCAAAGCGGAAGAGATTGTCGTTGCACATATCAACAAGGGTAATAAACGCCGATACACCAACAGCGACGTACCCATACTTTTGCTTCCGCAAATCACGCGTAATGTTGCGCTCTAACGTTCTACACGTCACGAAAGAGACAAACCCAGACTGGGAAATGGGAATGAACCACTTTTCATTTCGTAACGCTAGCTTTGCCAAGTCCTCCGCATTCTGCGCCTCGAGATTCTCCTCGTAGCCCGTGGACTGCGGAGGATACAGACTCTTCACGCTTCTCTTCCAGGGAGAAGGGCGGAAGCACTTGCAACAGACACAGCTTGCACACTTGTCCATACAGTGAAGAATCCAGTGTTTTGTGCGATTTGGCGAAGGCGGCGTCCGCGGTTATTCTCCACTATCGGGGAGGCACGCAGTTTGATTCGTCATGGCGGATGCGCTTGATATTCTCAACCCAAACAACCCACTGCTCGATTCGGAGGAGGAGGACGATGACTTTGAACCTGGTATGCATGTGATCAGTGGGATTGACCCTGCTAGAGGAGCCAGTGACAAATGACGGATTGTTCGTGAAGACAAGGAGCGGAAAGGGAGGAGTGGACGATTCGGTCACAGAACTTGGGGATGTTGATGCTTCACTCAAGAGGAATGCACAAATGGCTTTTGAAGAGCTGCAGAGGGAGGAAGAGAAGAGTTTGGACACAATCCGAAAGAAACAGCGATTAGTCTATGTTGGATCATTCTATGCGATTCACGGTGTAGGGATTTAGTAATCTATCAACAACAGAGGAGGATGGGATGAAATACTTCGACACCCTCCTCCATTCAGAGAACAGTGCACCAAAGCAAATTGATATGGATGAGCTTGGCCGTTCAATCGAATCCGCGATCAAGGAGCTCAACCAGAACAAGTCAAAGACGGCAAAGACGAGAGTCGTGAAGTTTGCTGGAGAAAAGATCGAGTTGGTGTGGGATCGCTGCTTCACTGTTTAGACTGGAGGACAAGGCCAACAGTGCGGGAACCCTCGACACGCTGGTGCAGTCCCTGGAGGCAAAGAAGTCGATCAGCACCATCGACAAGTCGTCGTACGACTGGGATAAGTTCAAAGACGCGGAGGGAATCAAGGAGGAGGTGGAGAATGCAAAGAAGGATGGGTAGGAGCGGCGTGAGATGGTGAATCGCAGATACATCGACAAGCAGGAGTTCTTGCATCGCGTCGACTACCGCATCTTCGAAAAGGAGCGCGATCAGAGAGAGCTGGAGAGAATCAGGCAAGAGGCCGAGCGAAGACAAAACCGACGCTAATTGCCTCAAAGGTTCTGCTTCTTTCTCTACAGTTTGGAATTTGCATTTGTTCCACAAACAGCACAGTGGAAAATCCGCTTGCCGTTGTTCTCGTTTCTTCTGTTTCCGAATCGCTTCCGTCCTCTGAGATTCTGAGCGTAGTTCTCGTCCACCTTGCCGAATCTCGCCTCTCTCGCGCTCAGCACCTCCTGTGATGCCGTCGGCTCGGCGAAGCGCTGCTTGCGCGCTTGCATCTTCTCCTCGTCATTGCCTCCAAAACGCTGCTTGCGGGCCTGCATCTTGTCCTTGTCGTTGCCTCCGAAGCGCGCTCTCCGAGCAGCCAGCACATCTTCTCTCAGACTCGAGGATTGCTTCGCATTGGCTTTGAGCAGCTGCGCACGGCACTGCTCGCGATTGAACTCAGCGCCAAACTTCTTGGCTCTCGCCTCGCGCTTGTCCAGCTCCGCTTCAATGTCAAACGCTTCCTCAGCCGGCTGCACTTCCTGATTCGCAGCAGTCTCTGTTTCTACAGAGACCTCCGTAGTGACAGGCGCCTCAACAGAGACTTCCGTCGAGAGGGGCGCTTCCGCAGATACCTCCATAGAAACGGGCACTTCAGACTCCGTAGGAACGGAAGACTCCACTTGGACAGGAATGGCCGGAGCCTCTTCTGTTCATTAGGAATGACACTCAATTCTCACCTTCTACGGGAGCGCTTTCTTCTACAACAGGATCGCCTACACTGTCATTTCAAAAGATCGAAGAAACTACTTGGCGCTGCCGAAGTCGCTTCTTGGGGAGCTTCGACAGCAGGAACCTCCTCCGTTGTGCTGGAAGCCGCAGCAGCCGTCGCTCCGTCGGGGTGCTGCTCCTTGAATGTGGTGTATCGCTCAATCAGCTCCTTCTTCGTTCCCGATCCGGAAAGTCCCAGCTTCTTGAGCTCTGTACGGATCTTGGAGATGGGGAGAGATGTGATGTCAGTTTCGGACATGGGGATGATTTGTTTGACACTCCTCCTTCCTTCCAAACATCTCACATGCTCTCACTTCCCCTTTTCTTCACATCAATCACCTCTCCCTCATGAAGACCAAACCACTCCATTCACTCTTCTCCTCTCTTTCCTCACTCTCCACAACCCATAGAATGCAGTACTGGTGCTTTTTATTCATACCGCAGTTTTCAGAATTACTCACAGAGTGTTAGCCATGAAGGTTGTTTGGTGGCGGATTTGACTTAGCCGTAGTTTGTATTTGCATTGTGCGTACTTTCTGTTGTGCTTTCTGGTTCACCGTGTTTTTCGTCCGTGACGCGTAGTTGAGGGTCCCAAGGATCTGAAGCTGGATCTGATGTCGGGTTCGTCGATCAGCATCTCGTGGAGTGCCGTGGACGGGGCTTCTTCCTACGATGTGGACGTGAAGCCCGCTCCCACGATGGAGAACGACCTCTCCGTCCCCACGAACTATGCGTTCGTGGACGGGCTGAAGGCGGACGTGGAGTACTCGATTCGCGTTGCGGCTCGCATCAACGGGGCTCTCACCTCCTATTCGAACGTGCTGAAGGTGACTCCCAGCGGTGCGCCCATCATCGCCCCCGCTCCTCACGTCCTTTCCTTCGACGAGACGTCTGTCACTCTGGGCAGACGCCACATGCGCCACTACCGCAACGGCAACGACCTGAAGAAGGTGATCGTGGCCGTTCAGGAGGAGGGCGGCGAATCGAAGGAATTGGAGTTCAGCGTCGTAGTCGTGCTCTCTCCTCACCCGTAGTACTCGCTGCCTCTGAAGGTGCAGGGCCTGACCACGGGCAAGAGCTACTCGTTCGCGTGGCGCTTCGGCAATGAGAAGGGCGTGCAGGAGACGCTGAGCCGCTTCTCCCCCGCGGTGACGCTGCGCGCGGCGACGGTGCCAGAGCCCCCGAGCAACGTGCACATCAAGGTGGTGGACGACGCGCTGCTGGTGCGCTGGCACATGAAGGAGAGCGGCGGCCGCCCGGTGCTGAAGTTCAACGTGCGCGTGAGCGACGCGAGCGGGCGCGTGCTGTTCGAGAAGACGGCCTACCGCGACTTCATCGCCTTCCACCACGTGCCGCAGCGCGACGACCTGCAGGTGGCCGTGAGCGCCATGACCGCGCTCGGACTCTCCGCCTGGTCGCAGCCCTACGTCTTCGCCTCCTCGCGTACCGGCGTGCAATGCGACTCACCGCTAGGCCCGCGCATCGCGCTGCAGGCGGTGGAGGCGCACGACACCACCGCCATGGTGCACCTGAACCTGACGGCGCCCGGCAACGTGGTCTGCTCCGTGTACTCCGCCTCCATCCGCCCCGCCTTCACCGAGCGTCGGGTGAACCACGCCGGCCACGCGCGCGTGTTCATCGCTGGGCTGAGCCAGGGCGCCGCCTACGAGGTGAGCTGCTCGCTGAGCGCGGCGAGCGCCACGGGTGCCACGGGTGCCACAGGTACCACGGGCGCGGCGGTGACGTCGAACACGCTGTCGTTCACGACGCAGCACCACACGGACGCGCACGTGTCCATCACGGAGGTGGAGGCGTTCGCGACCTTCGCGCGCGTGCACGTGAAGAGCGAGGTGCCGGGAACGGTGATGTGCTTCCCGCACCGCAAGCACTTCGGTGACGTGAGCGCGCACGCCTTCCGCCGCTTCGCCAAGACCGTGTTCGTAGGCGCGCACGGTGGGCGTGAGGCGTAGCTGAAGGACCGCGCGGAGGAGAAGACGCTGGTGTTCGCGGGCCTGCACCGCGGCAGCCAGTACCGCCTGAAGTGCATGATGGCGCACGAGCTGGCGCACCTCACCCACGACGGCCGTCCCATGCGCCGACTCAGCGAGGCCGCGGGCAGCGAGACGGAGTTCGCCACGCAGAGCAACCCCGGTGCGAGCCGCGCGCGAGCCTGACATGTAGTGAGCACGCAGCCGAAGGTGACGCGGGTGCTGCCCGAGCCGTCGCTGGCGGTGACGGCGCACACGCTGGTGACCATCGCCTTCGACGTGCCGGTGGCCATGGGCACTGGCGTGGTGTACCTGGGTCACAGCCCGAGTGCGTGCGCGTGCCCCTGCTGACGCCTAGACGCGATGGAGTTCCCCGTGACGCTGGCCGCCGTGAGCGGACTCACCGCCTCGTTCGCGATGCCGGCCTTCAGCGGGCGCGTGTACCTGACGGTGCCGGCGGGCGCGGTGGTGTCGGAGGAGAGCGGCGACGGCAACGAGGCGTTCCAGTTCGGCACGGCCGCCTTCTGGCACTACGAGGGTGCGGGCGGCGCGGCGGCGTGAGGCGTAGAGCGCGGCGAGAACCAGTGCCTGCTGCAGACGCAGACCATCGCGCGCCGCGCGGGCGTGGTACGCTACCAGTGCGAGGACCCCGTGGTGCTGCCCGCGGAGTGCGCCGCCGTGTTCGGCGAGGTGGCCGTGCCGGCGAGCGCCATGCACACGAGCGAGCGCGTGCTGTCCTTCCGCGTGCCGGCGGCGGTGGAGCTGGCGCTGGCGCAGGAGGTGCATTTCACGCTGGCGAACTGCGGGCTGAACGCGGAGACCACGGTGCGCGTGGCGGACAGTGGGCGCGCGTTGGGCGAGTGAGGCGTAGCGATCCCGCAGCCGCGCGTGGTGGCGATCACGCCGGCGGGCGAGCTGGCGGCGGGCGAGACGGTGACGGTGGAGCTGGAGTTCGACGAGCAGGTGCACGCGGCGGTGGAGCAGCCGCGCATCGTGGTGCTGGGGCAGGAGGCGGCGGTGCCGGTGGAGGTGAGCGGCGCGCGCGTGCGCTTCCAGCTGACGGTGCCGGACGTGGAGATGCTGCGAGTGCGGTCGGCGGAGTGGCGTGAGGCGTAGTTCGTGCTGCAGAAGGAGGTGCTGCGCGACGACATGGACAGACCGCTGGAGAGCGACGTGGAGTTCAGCCGCTTCGTGGGCGCGGCGTGCGGCCCTGCCTACCTGGAGAGCAAGATCCAGGCGGACAGTCTGTGCCGCTGCCGTAGAACGAGCACGCAGTGCGAGTGCCATTGCGGAGAGTTCGGCATCTCGAAGGTGTATTGAGTGTTCTGTAGTCTGGGGTGTTTGCGACAAACAGGCGGCAAAAGGGTTATTTCACACACGGCGGAAGCTCCACATAGTCAAAGTCGTCGGGGATCTCGAGAGCCTGGTCCGCCTCCTTGCTGCTGATCCCCTGCTTGCGCGTCAAAAAGCTTTTCATGCTCCAGATGTTGTCTACTCCTCAGTCCATCGCCCCAATCAAACCCGTCCACCGATTGGCTCCATCTACTGCTGTCTTGATGTCCTCCTCTACGTTTTATGGTATTTGGTTGGGCGCACTCATTTGGCGAATGGTCTCCGGGTCGTGCTCCTTCAGTGTATCCAGGGTGGACAGGAGTCCCTCCTTCTCCGACTTCAGTGCCTCGTACTGTTTCAGCAACTCGGAGCGATGCTCCTAGGAATCAGAACAGGAGCGAACCGTCAACGCTGTCGGGCTTGTCCTCCTTGGCCTTGGCAATCTCCGCCTCCAGCTTCTCCTTCTCCTCCCTGGCAGAGCCGACGCTCTGGCGAAGCGTGTCCAGCTTGCGCTTCTTCTATCCATCACGTTGAAGTGGAAACAGAACCAGAACGTAGGACTGGGAGGGAAAGATCCAGAACAACGAGTTGCTCCCAACCTTTTCCTGGATAATCATATCGTCGTCGAGCATCTCCTGGACAACGTCCTTGATCACCATTCCAGCTACCCAATCACATGTGCGTCAAGAACCCCACAAATGCCCTGCTCCTTGCCTATCTTCTCCAGCTCCTTCATGTTGTACACCGATTTCTGGAAATGAGGCACCACACGTCAACATTACCCCAGCCAGCATGGCATCCCTCATTTTCTGCTTCTTCTCGTCTGCCGAAAGGCCGCGCTTCTTTGCCATGTTGTTGTTGCGCTTTGAATTCAAAAACTGTGATGGAGAAGGAATAGCGGCAAAAGTGAAAACACTGGAAAACCAACAACAATAGCATCATTGCACTTCTCTTGGTTGGTAGAGGCTGTTATGATGCACAGGAGGACCGTTCGGAGAATGAGAGCCATCATGGAAACACATACTGTAAAGCCCCCAAAGGATTGCACTTATGGAATAGAATCCAATGAAAGCATGAAAAGAGACACTTCTCCCTGATGACTCGTTACAAAAATAGGGCGAATTTCCGGACCTCGTTTTTGCGGAATTGTACATGACACAAATAACCAATGGAACCCGTTGTTACGGTGGAAAAAGTTGTTTCTGAGACACAGCCTTCCGTTGAGGTTGCTGTCGCCGAGAATAAGGCTGAGCCGGTCACTCCTACCAGTGTGGAGGTGGACAACTCGAAGGAAGCGAAGAAGGAGGAGAGCACTGTGGAATACGAGTATTCTGCTTTCAGCGCGACTGGTTCCACGTTCATTTCTTCCATCCTGAATATGACCAACACCATCATTGGAGCGGGTACGCTGTCTCTCCCCAGTACCATTCTCGATGGCGGTATTATCGGAGCGGGCTTGCTGCTGGTTTGCTCACTGATTCTGTCTCTTTTCGGCGCTCACTACCTCGTCACGGCTGCCGTGTACACAAAGGAGGACTCCTACGGCTTTATCGGCAGAAAGGCCGTGAACAAGACTGTGGGCTACATTGCGGATATCTTCATGATTCTTTTCGACTTCGGTATTTCCGTGGGTTACATGAACATCATCTTCGGTCAGACCGTTGATCTCATCTCCAACTTCTCCGGCATTGCTCTGAAGACGGTGAACAATCACAAATGGGTTTGCCTTTTCCTTCGCATTCACAGCTAGTGGATTTCGCTGATCGAGTGTATCGTGCTCGTGTTCCCCTTCCTGTGCGTGCCGACTGTGGATGCGCTGAAGTGGACGTCTGCCATCTCGATCGTCTGCATCATCATGTTCGTGTTCATCGCCATCTTTCTGGGCATCTCGCAGGTGTCCAGCAACGTCGTCCTCTCCTCCCCCTATCACCTCTAGCCGCTGACCTACCATCTGTTCCCGCGCTCCCTTCCCGACTTCCTGAGCGCCATGTCCGTCTTCTTCACCTGCCTGTGCTCGCACGTGAACATCCCCAAGATGACGCAGGAGCTGAAGGTGCCCAAGTCCACCAAGTTCTCCAGCCGCGTGCAGAAGATGGACCGCGTGGACATGTACTCCTTCCTGCTCAGCACCGTCGTCTACTACGCCGTCGGCGTCTGCGGCTACCTGGCCTTCGGCGACAATGTGGGCGGCAACCTGCTGGACAACTTCACCTCGCTGAACGTGTGGTACCTGAACATCGTGAAGATCGCCTACAGCTTCATCGCCATCTTCTCCTACCCCATGCTCTCCTTCTCGCCGCTCGTCTCCATCGACAAGACCTTCTTCAAGCAGCCGCGTCCCACGTCGCGCCGCATCCTCGAGGCCTTCATCTGGACCCTTCTCTGCTTCATTGTGACGATGCTGATCCCCTCGCTCCGCACCGTCTTCTCGCTCACCGGCGCGCTCTGCGGAGCCGTGCTGGTGTTCATGTGGCCTGCCGTCTTCTACATCTTCATCAACAAGAGAGAGAAGGCCAAGGAGCACTCCAAGCGAATTCCGCTCTTCAAGGCGTCGAAGGTCTCCATTGTCTTTGCCTGGATCCTAATCGTCTTCGGTGCTATTGGCGCTGTGGTCCTCACCTCGTTGGAGGTTAAGAACATGATCGCGAAGTAAGTGATGCAGTGTATCCCTATTCTTCGTGCCGTTTAGGATGGATGAAATGTTCCTTGTTTGTTCCTCACCGCTGTGTCACGAGTAGGTGAACAGGAGCGTCTCAGACCGCATTCCGTGCTGCGAGCTCCACTATCACGGAAGGATTTACCTCCTCGACTGCGGCTGGGACCTGTCCTATTTGAACATGTTCCTCCCTCCCCCGGCAGCGCTCCGCGAATCCAAGGTGGTCTCGCCCCTGGACTTGCCGCAACTCGATAATCCAGTTGTCGAGTTGAACGGCGGCGTGTTCCTGAACACCGATCCCTTCATCATTTCCTACGCCCTCGATCGAATCGATTGGGCCTCAATCGATGCAATCTTCGTTTCGACTGTCGGAAGCTACATGCTTCTGCCCATCATATTGCGGGAAACAGAGTTTTCGGGTGCCATCTACGCTCCGCGTCCCTTATGTGAGGTGCGGTTCATTCTCTGCGAATGAGAAATAGATTGCCACAAACGAATGCAAGGCGTTCGCGAGTGTTCCCTCCACACGGCCACTGCCGAAGAATCTCTCCGATCTGGTGCACCACCTTCCTTCCTACCGTGGTGACGAGTACTGTGGTTACAGCTTGTTTTCGTCCACCGATTTGGAGCGAGGTAGTTGCCGTGCTTTTACTTTCCTGTAGTATCCTCGCTCGTGAAGAAGGTGAGCTACGGAGAAGTGATCGAGCGTGATCGGACCGTCTCGGTCGGCTGCTTCTTCGACGGCAACGGCCTCACCTCCTGCGGGTGGTGGTTCAAGCCCACCGTGTCGAAGGACCCGCTGACTGCCGACGTCGTGTACTTCCCCTCGGATCAGTTCATCGCCTCTCCGCTAACCCCTCTGTTGCAAACAACCGTTATTGAGAAGTGTCGCTCCATCATCTTCGGAAGCCACCCCCAGCTCGCCGAGTCGGAGAGGCGCGACGCCATCTTGGACATGAAGGAGTTGAACCAAACCATCCGTCCCGAATAGTGCATGAAATGATGTCTAGAGCGCTATCACAATGAGAACAAGGTGGTGGTCTTCTTGGGCTCCGTGGATGATGTGATGATCGCCGTGCTTACGACGCTGACGAAGGAAACGGCCACCAAAGGCAAGCTCCCGCTGGTGTGCTTCGTGGACGAGGGCGACACCTGGTTCTTCCAGGCGGCGAGTCGCTATCAGTTCCACCCGGAGTGTTTGAACGAGGAGTTGAAGCGAAAGATGTGGGAATTCCGACGTGCCTGTGAGGTAGAATTGGTGGGGTGCCCCCACTGCCATGGCTGAGCAGTGAGAGTGACGTGGTGTCCGTGACGTCGTCGCCGTCGCGTCTGCGAAACGCCTCCTTCGTGCTGTTTCCACACCCGCAGTTCGGATGCTCCTACGCCGCGTCTCTCTTTCTCAACTACGAGAACTACGAGTTCATCACACTCTCCGATGCCTGTTGTCGGGCGCTGTTGGAGCCGCTGCTGCCGGACGCGCGGCGCCTGCACACGACGTGGCTGCGAGGGCCGTCTGCGGAGGTGGAGAAGGCCGCGAAGAAGACGCGCGTGGTGCGGGCGTGGCAGGAGCGTGGGCGTGTGGAGATGGCGTGCGAGGCGAACGCGCTGGTGCGGCTGCCGCTGCGCGTGGGCGTGGGGGCGTGGGGTGAGGCGTAGCAGTTCTCGGTGAAGCGAGCGATCGATGTGAGTGACGGACTGAAGTGGGTGGAGCGGGGAAGCAAGGAGCTGGTGCTGGGCGGCAGGGCGTGTCCGCTGGGCGAGGAGACGCCGCTGGAGGCTGTAGAGAAAAAGGCGAGACAGCTGGGAGAGGTGGAGGTGAAGGATGGCGTGGTGACGATTCTGTCGACGGGCGTGAAGCTGCGGGTGGAGGGCAGGAGAGTGGTGATTGAGGACGCGAAGGAGGAGGACCGGAAGCGAGTCTTGGCGTTGTTCTCGTAGTGTACTATTGCCTGTTTCCTGACAATCCCTTGCTTGTTTGCTTACACTCTGCTTCCCTGTTTGCGAACAAACACCCCACTTCCCTGCCTTGATCTCCTTTACCATCTTCTTCAACAGAATGACCTTCTCGCGGCAGTCCAACAGCATCAGCTCGTCCTGCAGCAGCCGCTCCTCCATCTTCTTCGCCTTCTCTGCCTTCTTCTTGCGCATCTCCTCCTTCTCCTTCTCCAGCTCCTGCTTTCGCTTCTCCGCCTCGATGCGACGGCGCTCCGCTTCCTCCTCCTTCTTCTTGCGCGCCGCTGCCTCTTCCGCCTCTCTCTTCTTCCGCTCACGCTCCTCCTCCTCCTTTCTCTTTCTCTCCTCCTCCTCCCTCTTCTTTCTCTCTTCCTCCTCCTTCTTCTTCCGCTCCTCCTCCTCTCTCTTTCTCCGAATCGCCACGATCTCCTTCACCTCGTCCTTCAGCGCCAGCAGCGCCTTCAGCCGGTCTCTGTTCTTCTCCACCGTCTCTCTCATCGCCTCAATCCTCTGCTTCTTCTCCTCGTTCGTCGCCGGTGCAGGACGTCGCAGCTCCGCCAGGCGCTGGTACGTGCGCTTCTCCATCTCCTTTTGCTCCTTCTCCCTCTGCAGCTTCTCCAGCATCTGCTCGCGCGCCTTCTTCACCGCCTCCTCCCGCTTCTTCTGGTCCGCCTCGCGTGCCTTCTGTTCCGCGCTCTTCTGCTCGTCCAGCTGCGCCGTCGACGCCTTGTACTTGCCCGCGTCGAAGCCCATCGACACCTCGTAGATGCGTCGGCGCTCCTCCTCGAATCGCTTCATCTGCTCCGCCGCCTCCTTCTGGTTCTGCCGCTCCTTCTTCGCGATCTCCTCCTGCATGCGCTGACGTCGCTTCTCCGCCAGCGCCTCCCGCTCGCGCTCGCGCTGCTCCAGCTCCTCTTGCTCCTTCCGCCGACGCTCCTCCTCGCGCCGCTCCAGCTCCTCCTGCCGTCTGCGCGCCGCCTCCTCGCGAATGCGCCGCTGCTCCTCGATCTTGCGGTTGCGCTCCGCCTCCTGCGCCGCCAGCTTCTCCTCGATCTTGCGCTGACGCTCCTCCTCCTTCCGCTTCTGCGCCTCGTACTCCGCCTTGCGCCGTTCCTCCTCGCTGTGCTGCCGCCGCTCCTCCTCCTGGCGCATGCGCTCGCGCTCCTCCAGGTTCTTCTTCTCGTTCTGCTTCACGCGCTCCGCCTCCTCACGCGCGTTCCTCTCCATCTCTCTCTTGTAGTCGCTGCCCGACGACGTGTTCAGCGCCTCCGCCTCCATCATGCGCGAGAACTTCGGCGACATCAGCCCGCCCGCGCGCGGCGTCTCCTCCTTCTCCACCGCCGCCTCCATCGCCGCCGTCGGCAGCTCCTTCATCACGTACGCCTCGCCCTTGCGCCGCTCCACCGGCTCCGTCGATGCCGTGTTGGCGCGGTCCTCGCGGCGAATCGTCTCGTCGCGCTCGCGCAAGGTCTTGATCATGCCCTCCAGCTCCGCCATCTCCGCCTCGGGGCGGCTCAGCGCGCGGCACCAGTCCGAGATGCGCGTGACGTCCACCACGGAGTAGGACGGCTTCTCCTTGTCCAGCAGCGCCAGCAGCACCGCGTCGGGGATGCTCGGCACCACAGGGCTATGGATGAAGCAGGGGCAGGGGACGCACCAGCCGCCCGCGGCACGCTCGGCGAGGAACTGCGCGACGGCGTCGAAGCACTGCTGCTTGGAGACGTCGGCGGGAGAGACGGCTTCCGCGGGGATGGCGTGGTACTTGCAGACGAGCATGAGGAGGTAGGCGTGGGCGAAGAGCGTGCGGAGCTGGCGCACGGAGAAGGCGACGGAGTGCGCGAGCAGGCGGCGCACGGCGTACTCGGAGAGGCAGTTGTCGTAGCTGGAGAGCAGGCGCTGGATGCAGGCGGCGCGCTGCTCGGCGGCTGTGGGTGAGAGGAGAGGGGAACGCGCACTGGGCGAGTGGTAGAAGATACGATGGCGCTGGAGGTCCTGCAGGGTGTTGTGCAGCGCGAAGGGCGTTTCGGTGTTGACGATGACGATAACCCTGGGGGTGAGAGGCGGCGGGGAGGGGTACGCGTCGGACGGTTGGAGGGAAGCGAGATTCTTGCAGAGGGCGCTCTCCACCGTCTTGCGCTTCAGGCCCTCGGAGGGGCTCGCGTGGATTTTGGTGATGATGCTGAGGGTGAGGAGACCAGGAAGCGAGCACCCGTCCAGATCCTCAATGAACAGGATCACGGGCTTCTGCTGCTTGGAATGCAGTGCCTTGCACTCTTCGAATACGGCGTTGACACGGGGCTCGCACTCCTTCTACGCCTAACTCCCGGTCGGAATGCGGACGGAAAAGGTGGTGATCACGTCCTCACGATGCAGCACGACGTAGGGCAGGTCCATCATGGACGCTACGATCTGCAATGTGAGAGAAAACGCTCGAGCGCTCACCTTCACCGTATCCTTTTGCTGGTTTCCGGGGACGCCAAATCTAGATGAAAGGGCGGAAGAAGGGTTTACTGGACGATGAATCCGAAGCTCTCTTGATTATCGATGGATTCGTTGATGGCATTCGCCAGCTCTATCAGCTTGTCCTGGTTTACAATAAGATCCTGATCCGAAACCTACGTCTCAACCATCACGTCAACCATCACGTCGGATCCCTCCAAAATGGAAAAGAGGGAGTTCTTTATGTCTTCCTGAGCGATCGCGCTCTTGATAGACGCATGCTACGCGTGAAACTGGCTTCGGGAGGATACGAGGCCCTTGATTCCGTCCACCACGCCTTTGTTCGATACCAAGCTCAACGCAGAGTGGATATGCTCTTCAGCAAAGACGGACGCATCGAAGCCCTGCTCCTTTCCCTTCTCAATGCTTTCATATGCGTCGTTGATTTCACGAACAATCACTTCCATCCTATCACTGGTTCTGGGCAAATCCCTGCTTGTTCCGCTACACAAAAACGGGCCGAAAACGGTACTCTAACAAACAACGCGAAAACCAACTAGTTCACCTCCTATAGGCTTTAGGGCATGATAGGAAGCGCATCCACTCCATAAATCTCCTTCTTCACACGCGCGTAGCGACCCCAGCGGCACTGCGTGTACTTCCAGTAGTCCCAGTCGATGGTGCTCATCTGCTTCTGCAGCAGGCCCCACAGGAACCAGTGGAAGTCCGTCAGGAGCGTGTGCTTGCGCACAGTCTCCTTCAGCTTCTCCACCTCCTCCTCCGTCGGCTCCTTGCCGAAGCGGGCGCGCAAGTACGAGCGGATGAAACGTCTCTGCTGCTCCTCGGTGGGTCCCAGAGACTCGCGCAGGATTTCCGACTCGGGCAGGTTGTAGTCCGTCATCCACTCGCAGAAGTGGTTCGCAATGTCCACTCCCACGGAGATGGGGCCCGAGTACTCGAAGTCAACGAACATGATGTCGCCCTCCTTGTTCATCAGAATGTTGCCATGTTGCAGGTCGTGGTGGCCAAACACCACCTCGTAATCCTCAGAGGTGATCAGCGACTTCAGACTCTCAATCTCGGGAAGAATCAGGTCGAGACGCACGTTCTTGAAAATGTCCTTCGTGCCTAGCTATCAGGAGGGGTAGGGAAAAGAACAGGAATTCTTGATACCCTCGGCCCAGTAGTAGTAGTGCTTGAAGTACTCCTCCTTGTCGTAGGAATTGAGCTAGGAATAACGGTCGGAACAAGGAGGCACCTTGATGTTGTGCATCGAAGCGAGCTTGACGGCAATCTTGTCCGAAATTTCGTCCTCGCGCATCTGAGGAGCGAGAAGGGGCTACACATGACAAGTGACTTCTTCTCTTACATCATAACCCTCTCTCCAAACCTCCAGTCTACCGCCAGGGAACGACTTCAGCAGGCTGATGCCGAAATTCTCGTCGCTCAGCTTCTGGAAGTAGTACAGCTCGTCATCTCTGTTGAAGAAGAGATCGGTGCTGCAACCGTACGCGCGGAACAGCAGAGGCTGACACTTCTTGCCCTTCACGGTCACCTTGAAGATGATGTTCGTCATGGCTCCTATTCCGTGAGCGCCTTCATCAACAGCGCCTACCGCTGATTCTTCTCACTTCAATCTCGTCAGGAGACTGAACGTCCTTCCACACAGGGAGATCATTACCCTTGATCTGCTCAAACGCCAATTGGTTCATATCACTATTTTCCGTGTCGATGTAGTACGTCATTTCTCTAGCCAGCGATAACTGTTCAATGAACTACTGACCCTTTGTGGAACACGAAGTGAGAACCGCGGGAATTCCAACATGCATTTGGAATGTTCTGGCAAAGCGCAAGATTTCGAGGACAGGACCAGGCTTATTCCATTCTCATTAAACCGGAATAGGAACGGACACTTCAGGCCTCTAATTGGAGTAACTGTACGTGCAACCCACAATGGCATTAGGGACAGAAAGCTACATAGGACGTGTAATCCGTCTCTTCAGTGAAGAGAGAGTGTTTTGGAATGAATCATACTGCGTTTGCTGAGAGACACTAATGAGCTTCAAATAGAAAGAAAAGAAGAGTATACACAGAGTGAGAGACGCTCCACGAAACCGAATCTGCATGCTCATTACCACATTCAAGTTCACTTCTTCACAACGCACAATGGAAAACGAGTCAATCGAGTGGTCAAAGTACAATATCTTCCAGAGAGTCCTCTTCTGGTGCGTCATCCACTATGACATCACCATTCCCGTTCTGCTCGTAATTGTAACCATTATCATGGTCACCAACTGTATCATTGCAAACCGGATGTATAACGAGGAAGTGAAGGTACTCTTCTGGGACGTGGATGATCCTGTAGGAAACGAAGGCAAAGAAGGAGAAGAAAGTAGTTGTCACACACGCCAAGGCTGAGTTCTGTGTTTGTAACAAACATCCCAATTCTCCTTCTTCAGCTCTCCGCAGTCCGTGATGGCGATGGTCTTCCTACGCGTCACACATCCTCCGCATCACTACATGGGACTGCCGCTCTCCGTGCCCAGCATCTCCAGGCTCTTCAGCACGTTCATTCCCTTCTTCACCTCGCCGAACACCACGTGGTGGCCGTTCAGCCAGGGGCAGGGAACAGTGGTGATGAAGAACTGAGAGCCGTTGGTGTTGGGGCCGCAGTTCGCCATGGAGAGGAGGCCAGGACCCGTGTGCTTCAGCGTGAAGTTCTCGTCGGGGAAGCGCTCGCCGTAGATGGACTCACCGCCGGTGCCGTTTCCGTTCGTGAAATCACCTCCCTAGTTATGAGACATGAATATGGTGAAAACCTGGCACATGAACTGGGGAATGACACGATGCAGGGTGCAGCCCTTGTAGTGGAGCTTCTTTCCCGACTTGCCGACTCCCTTCTCTCCCGTGCAGAGGCAGCGGAAGTTCTCGGCGGTCTTGGGAACGACATCGGCGCGGAGCTACCCTTCATCCCCCCACATTCTCCTACTTCAAACACGATGCGCCCCATGTCCTTTCCACCGGCGCTGAAGTCCATGAACACGAGAGGATTGTCGGCGCGAGAAGCAAAGCCGCGGAACGCGTTGGCACCCAGTCTGGCAGAAACCGTAGCAAGTCTAGTGGCAGCAAGCATGGTTGGAAAAGAGAGAATGACGAAAAGAGGCGCCTTTTTCTTCGCCAATTCGCCGCTTTTTCAGGAATCAGTCCAGGAGGATGAGGGAGAGGGGAAAATGGAGTGTACAGGTTCCGGGGAAGTGCTTGGTGCTGGGAGGCTACTTGATTTTGGAGGATGGGAATCACGGGGTGAGTCTGTCCCTCAGTGCCAGAACACGTGCGACTCTCTGTGTAGAAGAAGCTGAAAGTGGAGATGGACTCGTGGAAGTGACCAGTCCTGATTTGGGCGGAAAGTGGGTCTATTCTATTGACAATACGTCTACTTTACATACAGTGGAGTAATGACTGTGTTGTGCATTGAATCTAGGGAATCGGAGGAGAATGCCTTTCTGCTCTGCTCTCTCCAGCGCGTTTTGACTCTTCCAAGCGTGGCTCCATGCCTTTCGCATAAACACCTCAGCATCCAAATTGAAAACAGAGATGGATTCTACTACCAGCAGAATGGCAGGCAGCATAAGACAGGCTTCGGCACTTCCTCCACCACCACCGCTGCCTTCGTGTGCTGTCTTCTCCTGGCTTCACGCAGCATTGGGTGGGGACTGCTGGGAGGGAGTGACGGAGTAGAACACCGCTCTCTTCGGAGGATCGCGCGCTGGTGGCGACTCTCGCCATCCAGGCACACAACGAGGCGCAGCACCGCTCGGGCTCTGGCTACGACGTCCTCACCGGCGTGTACGGGAGCTGCGTGTTTTCTGTAACCGACTTTCAGCTCTCGCACACTCCCTTCTCACTGCCGGCGGGTCTTGCCATCGTGCTCAGCCAGGGCGGCGGCAAGTCGTCGAGCACGCCCGTGCTGGTGAAGAGTCTGCAGGCGTGGAGGCGAGGCGAAGGGAGCGAGGCGCTGTGGGAGCGGTACAGGCAGAACAACGAGGCGCTGGTGGAAGCACTGGTGCGGGCAGAGGTGGCTCCTCTGCACCGACTCTACGAGGAGCGGCTGGAGCTGATGCTGGAGCTGAGCCACGCCTCGGGCAGCGGGGTGCTGCCTGACGAGCTGTTTCCGGTGTTGAAGGAGACGATGCGCATCGAGGGGGTGGTGGGGTGCGGAGTGGCGGGCGCTGGGGGATTCGACTCCTTCTATGCGCTGGTAAAGAAGGGGGAGTGGAGAAGGGACTTGGTGGAGCGGCTGTGGAGCACACATGGCTTTTCGCTGTCTGGCGCACATGAAGATGATGGTGGAATGGTTGTACAGTTGTCGCTTTGGAAGGTTTGATGAACAAACAGGCGAATACTCAGAGACAAACTTCCCATTGTTGCGACACTTCTGCAACGCGGTCAGTCGCTTCTGATTGTAACGAACGGCATAGCTGTTCGCAATGCTAATCAACCCAAGCGCACGCTTTTGCTTCACTATCTGCATCCGGCGCAGGCGTCTACTCATGATGCACCACATAACACACCTTACCTCTCCTTGCAAGACACGGGCGCAGAATCACACACCCCCTTCGTTTCCACCCATGGCGGCAGAGCAGAAAACACACCGCTCCATTGAGGAGGAAGTGCAATATTGGGAACTGAAGGATTAGGAACGTCCACAAGCAGAGGAGACTCGGACAGCACCGGAGACGACTCGGACAGCACCGGAGGTTCCAAGGGGGAACTGGACAGTTCAATATCAGAGTTAAACACAGGGAAATCATAGTCAAAAGAAACAGAATCAGAGGATGAACAAGCAAGAGTGGAATCGATAGTTTGGGGATACACTTCAGAGAAGTTGACATCCAAACTATGAGACTCCGTCTCGTATCCACACGGCAAAAACACTGTCGCCTGCGTCTACGGACACCTCATTGCAATCGAACGGGAGTAGGGAGCAGAAATCCATGGAATGAAGAAAAGACTGACTGTTAGGCACACGGTTCTTCTCCCACACAAGCGGTCCTCCCTCCTTTTGAGCAAATAACCGTTATTGAAGAATGGAGCGGAGAAGAGTGCGTAGATTGCTATGGTATGGAGACAGAAGATGAAACGTGTGTATAAAAGAGATGAGAAGTGGAAATTGACATGGATTGATTCTGGATACTCAATGTCAAATGCCAATGGGAATTTGAATATGTGATGGTGTGCTGTATGCAATGAAATGGAAAATGGATCCCATTCGATACACTCCATCCTTTTCAAACGGCATGGATATTCGTGTCATTCCCATTCATTCAAAGCAGATACAGCAATTCGAGCATGGATTTGCAACTCCCATTCTCATCAAGTCCTATCCTAAGCGATACAACACTTTCATGGACTGCACATCCACATGATCGCAAATGAGGATGAAAACAAGCAACAGAAACAGAGATGGAGGTATGCCGCGGTTATGTTTCAAATCGGGCGGAAATCCAATCCACTTCTCTTCTCGCAGTATCGTCTCCGCTCTGTACAATGTCGGCTCAGAAGTGCATTATTTACGCGACGATCAGTCGCAAGTAGACGAGGATGCGAGCAGAATGACGGTTAGGGATGTTGTTCTGTGCGAGGAAACCCTTGGCACGTCCGATAAGAAGTCTACCGGCAACTTTGCGCAGATCACCCAGAGTCTGCTCCCCAAGTTCCCTCCTCAGGCGAAACACAACTTCCACTACGACAAGTGGCTTTCTGCCTGAGCCAATCACGCCTAGCAAGTACGATTTCTCCGTGCTGAACCAGCGTGGAATCACGTACGTGGCTATGACGGATCGTGATATGCCTCTGCGTATCGTGTTCGTATGAATTCATGGTGTGGCTGAGAGGTAGAACTTCCTGACGGAGATGGCGGACAACTTCTCTGCCACCTACGGGTGGTGGTGGTTTTGACTAGTGATGGGTAGCGATCGCGCCAAGACGGCTCAGGCCTTTGCCATGTCGGAGTTCTCCACCACGATCAGCCAGCTGATGGTGCTCGTTTGAAGGAGGGGTGATGAACAGACGAAGTGGAACGATCCGAATGCGGACTCTGCCACCCGTGTGCAGCAGAAGCTGGACGCTGTGAAGGGCGTCATGATCGACAACATCGGTTTGGGAGAGGAGAGTGGGTGATGGGCAGATAAGATCATCGACCGTGGCGAGAAGCTGGACATCATCGTGGACAAGACGGATGCGCTGGCCGACACTGCTGACGTGGGCCTGAGGTGCATGGGTGAGGTGTAGCTGTTCCGCTCCGATGCGCAGAAGCTGAAGTGTGAGATGCTGAAGCAGAAGCTGAAGCTGTACGGTATTTTCGCTGCTATCGTCATTGTGAGGGCTGCAGAGGGCTGTGAGTCGTAGATCATCATCCTCATCATTGTCATTTCTAACACGAACAAGAAGTGGTCTGTTTGTTAACAAAGCGTCCATCACAGCACATTCAGGTTCTTCGGCCCGTTCAGCTTGTGCGCATTTCTCCTGTGCACCGTTTCGCAAATCTGGCTGAAATGCTCCCACTCCTTCTTCGTCTCCTCGTCCATTCCCTCCACAAACACCTTCTTCTCGCTGTCCTGGAGAGGCAGGAACCAGCCCGTGTACAGCTCCACGAAGTCGTACGTCACGCCCAGTTCATTCTCGTCCGTCTGTCCCTCCCACAGATCGGCGGAAGGGGGAGAGCGAAGGATGCTCTCGGGAATGCCCAGCACGGCGCCCACCTTGAACACCTCGCTCTTGTGAAGATCGGCGATCAGCTGGACATCCACCACTCCGTCTCCCGCCTTGCAGAAATAGCCGAGATAGCCGTCCTCATCGCGATTTCCCGTTCCCATCACCACACAGGGAGTGCCCGCCTGGCTGAGCAGTTGCGCGACGTAGTAGCCCACCGGAGTTCTCTGCAAATGAGTGTCTGAGGTGTGACATGACCATGTACGAACGAAGCTGGCCACTGGCAAAGTCCTTTCCCTCGATGCCCACAGAAGTGTCAACTAACTGCTTCTATGAATGATGTAGATGGAGGGAAATGCACGAGACTGTCAAAAACAGGGGTCTGGTCAACGACAACCATTTCCACACCCAACGCCTTTCCGCACTCCATGGCTCTGTCGTAGGCCCACTGCGAGCTGTGAATCGGCTGGGATATGCCGAGGATGCGTTCGATGGGCGAGCCACTCATGTCCATGGCGTGCTTGATGAGACCGAGCGTGACTGCGGAATCGACACCTCCGGAAACAGACACGCTACGTTTGAGAAGAGGGTGAAATGGAAACCATGCCGCTTTCAGGCCGCAACTGCGCATGTAGTCGTTGAACATCCTGCACTTGGCATCTACCCACTTGACAGCGTCAAATCCTCTCTTTGCCTAGCGATCACGTCTTTCTCTCCTCGACCACTCTGTACTGCTGCAGAGCCTTTTCGATGAGTTCCTTCATATTGGAAGAAAGAAATGGATCGAGACAGAAACAAGCCCTATTTGTGTGGGAAGCCCCTCAATCCCAAGAGTTTCAGTGACTGTCGTGTCTTCGGGATTTCTCCACGGAAACGGAGCAATTGAATCGGGAGGACAAGACTCGCCAATGGCGCCTCTATCCCACATAGACTTAGAAACGTACCATCCTGAAATCCCCTCTTTTTTGTGCGCTCTGCAGCGTTGAGTCATATCTTATTGAAAAGTGCCGATTCTGTCTCTATCTTCTTCTAAATTACACGACTTGCTATTATGAACTGTACTATTCCTGTTGAGAAGCATCTCAAAACTGAACCTCAGATTGCCGTAGTTTTCATGTCTTTCACTCACGAACTAGACACCAATTACTGTCGTGGTGGAGGAAGCTCCATCGCAGGAATCGGCTCCTGTGATGAGTTTGCGTTTCCATGTCATCATAAACATCATTTCTAGCTGCTGCGATCTTAAATGCGCCAATGTGCACAGCCAATGAGTGCAGCGCCATTCTCCACGATTCTCTCAGAGAGGAGTTTAGACGCCACAAATTGTGGCGATCAAAGCTAGTGGAACAGTTCGAGTTTAACGACATCCAGAGCGCGCAGTGCTATGTGTACAAATGGGCCTTTTTCGTGGAAACACGCCGTATCGAGTTGAGAATACGCCCCTACGACCCGACGTCAGTAATACATACATCTGCAAGTGAGCATTAGATTGACGGAGAGCAGAATGGAACTCCGCCTCTCATTTGGAATCTGAAGCTGCCCGATCCTCAGCTGTTCGTGGACCAAGAGAAGGCCTTCGTTGTACCCCACACCGATGTTGTGGTGATGTGCCCGGAGTGCGAGGGAAAGAAGATAAAGACATGCAAATTGTGTTACGGCGAGGGAAGACACATTTGTGGGAGATGCGGTGGGAGTGGTTACGTTGAAAGAACCCATTATGATAGTAAGGGACGTAGGAGAACGACTCGTGAGCAGTGTTCCCGGTGCAGCGGCACAGGAGAGCTGTTGTGTAGTGAATGCAAGGCCAGAGGAATCGTCGTCTGCTTGTCGTGCCAAGGGAAGGGATTGACGATCCAATTCCAGATGGTTGGAGTGTGTGCGTGGCGTGAGGTGTAGATGATTGCTTCCTACAAAACGCACGAGAGGAAGACCATTGTGAACGACTTGGATTTGGATCCCAGTCTCATCGAGCAGGCCTCCAGCAACACCATCGTGGAGTGGGTATTGGAGCATTCAGTGATGGGTAGCGTGCAGGGCAAGGACATGGTCCCTGTGAGTGTGGCTGACTCGGAGTTGCAAGCTGGATTGGATGATCTCTACGGTCAGATTTCACGCTTCACAATTCCCTTCCTTATGGAGGACATGCCCGCCAATAATCAGACAATGGTATATCACCAGCAGCGGGTTTCCGTCCTCAGCGTTCCGATTATTTGCTCCTCCGCGGCAATCAAGGACAAGAAGTATAACATGTGGGCGTATGGAACGGACTACACCTGTTTCATACCGGAGTACGCCAAATCGAGTAGTTGCAGCATTCTCTAGTTGGTTCTGTTTGTTTCCCATTTCATTTGTTTTCACTGCAATGATTTACGTGCCAATTGTGGACAGGGAGTCTGGGAAGCAACAGGTGCACACCAAATCACGGAATCACGCGTAGTGGGTGATCATCGAACTACAGGGCACACTGCACAACTGCAACGAAGCACCACTGAATGGATGTGACTTGGGAACGCTGCAGTGGACGAATGCACACACTACTCCATTCTTGTGATTGTCTAGGGGAATCCCGTGCTGCGCATTGGAAACCACCTGTGCGAGGGGAAAGTCGTCAAACTCCAAAAGCCCATCCTGGGTAAGCGTGCTTTTGAGTAGTTGAACGATAGTGACGAGTCGAGGCGAAGACAGTGATTCTGAGCATAACGGTATTCACTCTGTAAATTAGGATGATGGTTTAGGGCCCCATTACGTGATTGAAGCGATCGTGCGGGAAAAGCTGCTGTTCAGCAACCGTCCCAGGCCTCTTCTTTAGTTGTCAACGAATTCATGAATGCGAGAGTCGATGCTGGGATGGCTCTTCCTTCCTTCCTGCTTCTGTACAATGATTGTGTATCTTCTAAATTGTCGATGTTTGTTGTATCCTCATTGCTCTTTTCGATGAAGAATCAGAAGAAGAAGGGAAGCTGCGATTCATATCGTGACAAAGTGGAAAAGACGGTGAAGGACGTGCTGGACGGAAACGCGCTCTCGATGCACGATCGTCTAGAGGTGCTGGGGAATGGGTTGTTGTGATGGGTAATGCGTAGCTGCTGCATCCAAATCGAATCCAGCGGGAAAGCGGTCGAAGTACTGGAGGCGGTGCTGAATCAACTGGTGTCCCGCTGTTCCGGATTGTACGATACGCTTCACGAAAAGGAAGGAGAAGCATTTCTGAATTCTCTGTGCTCATCGCTCGTTCTCTACCAGCAGCAAGTAGACGTGCTTTCATCCATTCTCCATGTTCTCGTACGCTGTTGCGATGGGTTACAAACGGTAGATTCGCTCCTCTCTCCTCCTGCAAGGAAAACCCTCCCTCGCAGCCTTTGCATCGAGTATCCTTCTCGAAACGGTACTTCTCCCGCTGCAGCCCACAATCGCCCGTGCCATAACGGACTGTGGGAGTGATGATCTGCTGAAGAGCGTCTGGAACTCCCTGTCCTCGTTTTCCATTCACAACAAGACGGCGATCATGGAGTCGCTGTTTATTCATCCCTTCCTCCAGTCGTTTGATGACACGGCCGATTGCGAAACCATCTCCTCAATCTGCTGCTTCATGGACAGAGTCGAATCACGGTGGAACGCCGTTCTCGGTTCGTCCTTCCTCCCCTCTCTCGATTCATGGGAATCGCAGCTCATCGCGTCTCACATCCCCTCCCTTCGCCAGGACGTAGTGTCCCCTCTATCTCTCACCCGCAGATCCACACACAAGCCATCGACTGGGACCACGCCTCCTTCCCCACGCTCCTCCACTTCCTCCGTCTCTGCTTCCCGCTTTGCTCCCAAGAAGACCAGCACGCGCTCCTCGCCAGCGTCCTCGCCGCACTGGCCGCCCTCTGCCAGTCGCTCGCCGTGGACTCTCTCACCCGCTGCCGGCTCGCCGACCCGCTGCTCCGCGGCCTCGCCAAGGCGGTGTCGCTTGTGCATCTAGTGATGGATGACTTCGCCCAGCGCAGCGACGTTCTCCTCGCCGTGCCGAAACTTGCGCTGACACTCCTTCTTCACCTCCACCACTGTCTCCTCACACACAACGCCGTCGCGGCGATGGTCGCTTCTAACGTCCTTCGCGCCTTCCCGCCGCTGGACTGTCTCTACTACTCGCTCTTCCTCCTCCGCTGGACGTCGCGGTGCTGCGACGCGGCGCTGGAGACGGCCGTGGCGGCGCAGCTGGTGAAGCCTGTCACGCTTTCCAGCATGCAGACGGCGCTGTGCTCCTCCTGCGTGCATCGCTCCCTGCTCACACCCTTCCTCGGCGACGCGGCCTTCACGCTGTCGCTGGACCGCGTGGCGAACGACGCGCTGCTTCGCCCCTTCTTCGCGCAGTTCGCACAGGACCAGCTCACCAAGACCTTCGAGGTGCAGACGGAGCTGGGGCGGGTGGAGCTGGAGCTGGAGGGTCACCGCGTGGCGTGCTGCCCCGCGCAGGCCATTCTCCTCCTCTTCTTCGCCCACACACAACGTATATCCCTGAACGAGTTGGTGTGCCGCTCCCCCTTCTCTGCGGCCACCACCAAGCGAATCATTGCCTCGCTGTCGTGCTGCGTTTCAAAGGACGGCTACGTGGAGCTGCCGCCGCTGACGAGGGATATAGAACTGCCTTCGCTGCTAGTGCTGCCGTTGAACGAGACGGGACAGGAGAAGGAGGAGGAACGATTGCTGTGCGAGCGAGAAGTGTACCAGTCGTGGGTGATGAAGTTGGTGAAGCAGAAGAAGCGCGTGTCCTTCGAGGCGGTGTTGAAGTACGTGGAGCGGAATGTGGCGGTAGGCAACAGAGAGGAAATGAAGAAGGCGGTGGAGGATCTGATTGAAAGAGAGTACGTGGAGAGGGATGCGGGGAATGACGCCATGTTGGTGTACGCGCGTTGCATGTGTTTGTTCCATTCTTCCATGCAGAGGCATGCTTTCTAGAAATCCTCCTCAGACTTCTTTTCAAAATGAATCGAAAGTAGGATATTTGGGACCCGGGAGTGAGGGATAGAACAACGCAATACTTGAAAGCGGGAGTGGTTGTATTCGTTCTGTGCTTCCTATCCTACCGGCTGGGGAGACTCACGAACTCCGCCTCTCCCACTGGTGAAAATACGGCTCCGGCTGCGACGATTACGTGAGTGCATGGGATTGTTGTCATTGCTAGGGAGCCGGTGAAGCTGTAGTGTTTCAAACCGTCCTCTCACCAACGTAGAGTGGAAGAAGAGCAGAAGGACTTGTCGTTTGAGAATGTGCGTCCCATCATCCAAACGGACAAAGAAATGTACAGACCCAACGAGCCCATGTTTGCGTTCCACTTGACATTCAGAGTAGACAAGTCCGCTCCATTCTTCTTGACGGAGTGACGCACAAAGTGGTGGAGCTGCCCCGCAGTCACAGCCGCGTTTCCTGGTACATCCGCTACCCGGATAGCAACGAGCGGGATTGTTACTTGCAGTACAGGGAGGGCGTGTTCAGCGGCAAATGCTTCCTTCGTTTTGCTTCGTCTGAAAACTCACATGCAGAGGACAGAATCGAGGGCTTGTACAAGGTGTGCATGCGTTGGGAGGAGAACGCTCCGGGCGTCTGCAAGGACGTCGTCGTGAACAACTACAGGAAGGGGAGAGTGCATATGGAGGTACGGACGGTGAAAGAGCAGTGATGAGCAGATCACGCTCGATAAGAACACCTACAACCCCGGAGAGACCGCGGTCGCCACTGTACACGTGTCCATGCTGGACGGGAGCAAGCTGGGCAGACACTTCGTTTCCTTCTCCTCCGTGATCAACGGCGTGACGCACTACCTCGTACGGCAAGTGGTGCGCGTCGAGTCTAGACCCAAAGCCGTCTGGACAAGAACAACACGATGTCCACCTCCATCCCGCTGCCAAAAGAAGAGACGATTTCGGCCGCCTCGGTGGTGGTGACGATGGAGATCAACGGCGAGGTGGAGACGGAGACGAAGCTGCTGCCGCTGCGTTCCCTGCGCCAGCTGGGAGTGGACTTTTACCCCGAGAGTGGCGTGATGGGCTGCGGTGCCAAGAATCGGGTCTATTATGAGGCGCACGATGAGAGTGGGAAGCCGGTGCGGATTCGCAGCGAGCTGGTGAAGGCAGATGGAAGTGTGCTGGGAGCGATGCGTGACGGCGAAGAAGGACGAGGCGTCACGCCTGCTGTGACGGTATCGCAGGGCGAGAAGCTGGCGCTGAGGGTTGTGGAGCCCCCCGAATTTGAAGGGACGCTGTTCCCGCTGCCGGAGTAGGCGCTGCGCGGAGCGGTGACGATCAGGTGCGAGAAGACGGCCGTGCTGTCTGCGGAGGCGAAGGAGGGTGTTGTGGAGGCGACGATCGCCACGCCCGTCAAGGGCTACTTCACCGTGGCCCTGTAGCCGTTACGTGGAAGCGTGACGCATAGGAAGAGAATGAACGCGACCGTGGCAGAGAAGACCGTGTTCTGCTATGCCAACGCGCCCGTCACCGTCAGACTGCCCGTCGGCGCGCAGTTCGGCGTGGGTGTTCCTCTTCCTTCTCACTCGCAGGTGCTGCGCGTGGTGCTTGAGAGCCGCGCGCTGCCCGCCGCCACTTCGGCCTGCAGCACGCCCTTCTTCTACAGCGAGCGCGTGGTGTTCCTGCCGTCGCCCGCGCCCACGCACTTCTTCTCCGTGCAGCTGGCCAACCAGACGACGGTGGTGGACGCGAACGACGAGATCACGCTGCACGAGCAGGCGGAGAGACGCGGCGGTGCGCGCTGCGAGCGGCGCTGAGGCGTAGTGGGGATGATCGCCGTGGTGGACAAGAGAGACGTCCAGAACACCGAGGAGTTCAGTCACCAGATGATGGACGTCTTCCTGCTGGACCGCGAGGTGGAGGGCGTGACGCCCGCCATCCGCCGCGTCCTCCACGCCGCCAACGCCACGGAGATCGACTTCGTGATGGGCGTGCAGGTGGCTTCCCGTCGCTTCTCTCACCCGCAGGGCTGGCGTCGCTACGTGTACGCCTGCCCGTCGCTCCTGTCAGCTGCGGACTACCGCATCTTCGTGGGCAACCTGACGGTGAAGCACGGGGCTACGTGGGCGGTGTTCGGGCGCCGGCCGCTGCTGATGCGAGCGCGCGGCATGGCGAGGGAGGACATGATGGACCGAGCCTTCGGTGTGATGGAGGAGGAGGAGGCGCTGCCCGACGACATCCTGCTCAAGGGCGTGCCTGTGGCGCTGAACGCCATACCCGAGAAGGCGATGGCCATGCCAGCAATGCCAGCAATGCCAGCAATGCCCGAGAAGGCGATGGCAGCTGCACCTGCCGTGCCTGCTGTGCCTGCTGTGCCTGAGGCAGCGGAGAAGGCGGTGGTGCTGGAGCCGGTGCTGATGGCGAAGCGACGGTACATGCCGGGCTGGAACACGCGCAGAGAGCCGACGATCAACCGACAGGCGTGGATCCCCGTGGTGTCGCACGCGGAGGCGGAGGGCGAGGGCGAGCACGCCATTGGCCGGTGAGTGCGTCGGACCGGTGTGACGGACAGGCTGCGCGCGTCGACATACCTGCTGTACGCGAACTTCGTGTCGGTGGATGGTGCGATGGAGGAGTCGGTGTCGGAGTTCCTGGTGCGCGAGGAGGTGACGCTGGACATGAAGACAGTGAGTCCATTCATCCTTCACGACACCGACCACGCGCAGATCCCGCTGAACCTGTACAACCACAAGGAGACGAACGTGCTTGTGACGTGGCGGTGTGAGGCGTAGATCTCCGGGCTGATCGTGACGAAGATCGGCGAGGAGCGCAGCGAGGTGGCGGCGGAGGTGGCGGCGGACGGGAACCTGCGGCGTTATGTGCCGCTCACGGTGGGTGTGATGTGACATGGTGAGGCGCAGGCGAGCTACAGCTACGAGAAGAAGCCGCAGGTGACGCGCCGGCCCGCGTGGGAGCTGGACGCGCCGATCCAGTACTTCCCGCCCCAGCGTACCACGCTGGAAGTCAGCTACCAGCTGCCGAATCGCATCGTCTCCGCGGAGCCCGTCGTGGTGCAGACGGAGCCTCGTGGCGTCCCCAACGCTCCTTCATGCGTAGTGGCGTTCCCCATCACCCACACGGCGCTGTGTGTGCTGCGGCCCAACGAGACCATCAGCAACGTGGCAGGCTTCTCCATCGGCGCGGGCGTGGCGGGCTTCTCGACGGTGCGCTTCAACCGGCTCAGCCAGCAGCGCGCGCTGCTCACCAGCTCGCTGCAGGCGCTGGTGAAGGAGCCGCACGGGTGCTTCGAGCAGACCTCCTCCACGCTCTATCCCATGATCCTCTCTCTCCTCTACTCCTCCACCACGCCCGCCAAGGCCGCGTCTTTCCTCGCCTCTGGCGTCTCGCGCCTGCTGGGCTACGAGGTGGAGGGCGGCGGCTACTCCTGGTTCGGCAGCAAGCCCGCCAACGAGCCGCTGACGGCGTACGGGCTGCTGGAGTTCCAGGAGCTGTTGCGACTGCAGGAGGAGCGCGGGCTGCTGGAGGCGACGCAGGCGAGCCTGCTGCGCGAGGCGGTGACGCGCACGACGAAGTGGCTGCTGGTGAAGGTGGGTAGGTGCGGCGTGGCGGCGTGAGCGGCAGACACGGTGAAGGACTGGTTCAAGGACCTGTCGACGGAGGCGCTGGACAGCTTCGGTTACGCGACGGAGAACACGACGGTGGCGTATTTGGTGTACTCGTTGTCGGCGGTGGTGAAGGAGGAAGGCGATGTGGCGGTGCGCGTGCTGCGGTGGTGTGAGGCGTAGCTGTTGAAGCGCGTGGCGCTGAATCTGTACGGCATGCGAGAAGCGTTGGACACGTACTGCCTGGCGCTGCTGGCGCTGGCGCTGGACAACCTGAAGGAGACGAAGAAGGTGGAAGAGCTGAACACGGTGCTGGCGGGACGCATGCGCGAGGAGGGCTGGTTCGAGGGCGGCAAGGACACCATCACCCGTAGCGGTGTGCGAGAGCGGTGAGGAGTAGACTCAGGCAAGTTGGGCGTGGTGGTGGAGACGACGGCGCTGTGCGGGCTGAGTCTGCTGCGCGAGAAGGCGAAGTACGCCGAGGCCATCCAGCGCGTGCAGTGGTTCTTGATCCGCAACAACCACGTGCGTGCGAGAAGAGAGGCTGACGCAAAGGACGGTTTCTTCGCCACGACGCAGGGCACGGTACTGAGTCTTCAGTTCCTGGTGCTGTCGCGAAGCGCGGAGGACGCGGACCACCCGCGTCTGACATACCACCTGGACGGCGTGGAGACCACGGTGTTGCCCAGCGTCATTTCGTCAGGCACGCCGCACAGCGAGTTCCTGGCGGTGGGCCAGCACGCCTTCGCCGTGTCCTCCACGACGCCGCGGCGCGCCACGGAGCTGGTGGAGATCGTGGTGGATGTGACGGTGCAGACGGGCGGTGAGTCGTAGACGGCGGTGTTCGAGCCGCCCGTGGGGAAGTCGACGCTAGAGCTGGCGTGGAAGTCATCGCAGCAGCTGCGCATGGCGGAGGGGGAGCTGAAGCAGTGCCTGCTGCGCGTGAAGAACACGGGCAAGGGGATGACGATGCTGACGGCGGTGGTGCGCGACGCGAGCGAGAGTGAGGCGTAGCTGGGCCTGCCGGGCGGCGTGGAGCTGCAAGTGGAGCACATGAAGCAACTGCAGGAGGACGGCGAGATCGCGTACTTCGAGAAGCGCGGCAGCTCGCTGCTGCTGTACTGGACCAACGTGCCGGCGGGGTTCGAGAAGGAGGTGGCCATCGCCTTCGTGGGCAGCGTTCCGGGACACTTCTCGGGCGCCGCCAGTTACGTGTATGAATACTACAACAAGAAGAACATCCGCTGGATTCCCGGACTGTCTCTTGACGTGCTTGTTCGATGATGTATTTGTAATAAACAATTGCATTTTGTGAGTGGCTTTGTGATGATGTGGCTGTTGTCGATAAATTGAAGCAGAATGCTCATGTTCAATGAAACGCAGCAAAGAACTTGACTCTGACGAATTGTAGTATAATACTCATTATCATGATACGATTCGTAACAAACACAGCACTCATTTCCAATGAACTGATCCACCAGCACCACCTCGTCCACCGCCTCCGCGCCGATCTGGCACACCACGCGTAGCTTCACCACCGTGTTCTTCTCCTCGATCGCGTTGTTCCGTACCCGGAACATCTGCGAGCAGGTGCCCTGTCGGTTGGCGGGAACCACGTCCGCTGACAGCGGCTTCATCTGCAGCTGGATGTACCGCGGCACCGACAGCTGCAGCGACAGGCCCTCCGCGTCCACCGCGTTCGCGTTCGTCACCGTCACCTTGATGATCACCTCGCCGCGCGTGGCGCCCGCCCGCTCTTGGAACACCACCGTGATGCCGTGGTTCTCGAACGCCGTCACCGTCAGCTCCCCCACCTCTGCGGCCGTCTGCGATGGTGTCTGCGATGGTACTTCAGCAGGAGTTTCAGCAGACGCTTCAGCGGGTGTTTCGGTAGGCGTTTCAGCAGACGCTTCAACAGGCGTTTGCGGCGAAGGCGTGCTCGGCTTGGACGAGTCGTCCAGCCCCAACAGGTCGGCGTAGGCGTCCTCGCCGCCGCTCTCCTCTTCCTCCGCACTCTCCTCCTCATACTCCTCCTCACTTTCCTCATACTCCTCCTCACTGTCATCACTCTCCTCCTCCTGCAGCTCGTTCTCCTTGCGCAGCATCTTCGCCGTGTCGATGTCCAGCGGCGGCATCTGCTCCAGCAGCGGCTCCACCACCTGCTCGTCCTCGCCCAGCAGCGCGAAGTACTCGTTCGCGCGCTGCTGCAGCTCGATGTCCGTCGAGTCGCACCACCGCGCCAGCAGCGCCTTCACCTCCGGCACCACGTCGCTGCCGAAGCGGTCGGTTAGCTTCAGCAGCGCTGTTAGCAGCATCATACGACTCTCATTCGACACGGCCTCGTCCTCCGCGATGCTGGTCAGTGCCGCCAGCAACGTCGCCCACTCCACCCCGTCGTAGTGCACCGGCTTCAACAGCACTTCCTTCTTCCGCCCTACACGGCGCTTCACCGACGCGTCGTCGTCGTAGCTGTCCGCCAGCAAGTCGCCGTACTCCCCCACGAACCATAGCGCGCTCTGCAGCAGAGGCACTTGCGTGCGGTCCTGTTGCACCGCCTCGAACAGACGATGCACCTACGCCTTATGCCGCCTCACCACGCCCACCGTGTAACTGGCCAGCTGATCGGACTCGTGACTCACCACCTCCACCAGCGTCGACACCACCTCGTCGTTCGCCTCGCCGCCGCTCAGCTTCAGCACCGCCAGCAGCGTGTCCACCTGCCAGATCGCCGACGGCGCGAACTGCTGCACCAGCGAAGTGATCTTCGACACCATGTCGCGCCGCTCCTCCTTGTCCGTGATCTCCACGAGGTACTGAAGCAGATCCTGCGCCAGCTCCTCCACATTGCTCAGCTGCACGATCGCGATCACCAACTCCAGCGCGCGCCGACGGATCGACGGGTCCTCCTCGTGCAGGCACGTCAGAATCGCCGCGCGGTGGCGCGCCACGGCGGAATCGTCGATCTCCACCATCTATGGGTGAAGAGGCAGAACAAACAGTGCTTGGAGAAGAAGAGAAAGAGACACAAAGCGAATGTCGCTGTTTGTGTTCTGCAAAAACTTGCCCAGGATGTTCGCCGCCTCGATGTGGTGCGCCGCGGACACGTTCAGCGACAAAATGGTGCGCACGCATTCGTACAGAATGGCATTGCCGGCGATGGAGGTGCTGTCCGCTTTGGACGTCATCTGCGGGTGAATGGGGCGAAGAGAGCACACTTGGTCCACCACGTCGATCACCTGGTCGGTGGCCTCCTCGTCGTCGGTAGCCAGCAGCGTGAGCAGCTGCAACATGTGAACCTGCACGAAGGGATCAGGAATGCCCTCCATGAAGCACTCGGACTTGCCGTTGCCGGTGATGACCGTGCGCAGACGCTTCACGAGGCGCGGCACGAGCTTTCGGAAACGGGGAATATACGTTGGGGAGAGATTGAGCGTAAGGAAGGTGAGCTGGATGCCTATCCATCACAAAGAGTCGATTCATTCGAACCTGAAACGAGCACACCATGATCCGAGTCCGACAGAACAGCGGGGAGCAACTTCACCATGTCCTCGATCAAATCGGGAACGAGCCCAATTATCTTTGTGAGGGCGAGGGCCGCTTTCTTCTTCAGGTAGGAATTATCGCCGGAAAGGATGGGAAGGATCTCTGTGAAGACATCGCGAGCAAGAGGGTCGCAACAGCGATTTCCGCAGAACGTCAGCGCCAGTCCGACGATATAGCTACGAATAACGCATTGACAGGGGAGAACTACGGATTGGAGTGGCGCAGATCGTTTTTGACCGAGTTCACGGCAAGCAGGAGCAGGTCATTGCTGTCCGTGAGGAACAGACTCATTGCAAGGTAGCCAATTCGCTTATCGCTGTAGCCCTGCTTTGAAATGAGTTCCAAACACGCCATCTGGCCGTAGTGCGCGGGATAGCCGAGCAGGAATATGAATATCAGTTTTGTGATGTTGTCACGCAAGTTCTCGATGTGCGATTGCCCAAAGTCGGAACGAATCGCCGCCGACTCGTTCGCAATCACGCTTCGCTCCTCCTCCGCCGTGGACGCATTCTTCACCTGTTTGATGAACCCTTGCACCGTCTTGCGCATAAAGGGAAGGTCGATGTCTTTCAGCGATCCCTTTTCTTTTGGCTCACTCGTACTCATTGTATTTGAGAAAAACGGAAACGCGCGAAATGGCCCCTTCTTTTGGCACTCTTCTTGGATCCGGGGTTCTTTGCTGCCTCCTCTCCCGTTTCCAACCCGGAGTTGGATGACGTAGGATATCGCGACACACACTCGTCCTCATCGATCCCATCTCCTCAGTTGTTGCCACGAATCGTCGCAGCCCATTCGTGAACACACCCCAAACTCATTCCTCCGTTTTCTCCGATTCTCCACCTTCCCCCTTCTTTCTCATATCTTTTCATGTCTTCGGAACAAACCGAGTCAGGCTTTGGCTCGTTCATTCATAACATCCTTCCCGAGCAGTTGCACGTGGATCCATACCGATCGGAAGTCGTTCCCAGCGGAAGCCTGGAGCGGATGGCATCATCCGGTCGTGACTTCAAGAATCTGTTTTCAAGTCCAGAATCGACTCCTGTGCAGGAAGAAGCGAATTCCCCGAGTCCTACAGCTGTTCGGGAGGAAACTGCTGAACCGAATGAAGGAGGGGAGGAGGAACTGATTACACCGGTCGACGAGGAGAACGAAGCACATCACGTGGAGCGGAACGTGATTCACTCTTTTGGGAACTTTATCTACGATATCTACGAGGCGTCGAGCTACGGCCAGCCGCTGACGCACAATCCTCCCCTCAATCGCCTTCAGTACATGCAGGAGTACTACCGCCGAATGGTGCAGCTTCTGGAAGCCTCCCAGCGCATGGAGCCGGCGTCTGAGGAGACGATTCGGAATCTGTGCATTGCAGGCTCTCTCTTCTGTGGTGACGAATAGAACGTGTACGTCTCCATCGATTGGTGCCCCATTTGCTTGGAAGACTACCTGGGGAACTGCGTGACGACTCTTCTCCCCTGTACGCCTGTGTCGCTTCCTTCAGTGTAGGTGGTCATCGATTTCATCTCTGCTGCATCAAGAAGTGGCTCCATCTGAATCACACCTGCCCTGTTTGTAAATTAGTTGTTTAGTTCCTGCTTGTGTTTGTTTGGTGCATATCCTTCCTTCAAAGGGTTCTCTCACCAGAACCATTGCTCTGCGGGAGTTTCATCGCGTTGCAAACTCTTCTCATATGGGATCTTCATACAGCTGTGCTAGCAAAAAGGCCGATGTGGTTGAGCGGCCGTCAACGTCGACAACCAGTGAAGCGAGTTTGTTTCTCTTTTGGATGGTAATCAACAGACGCCAAGCCAGTGAACATTCTGGCCAATGCAAAGGGTCATGATGCTGGGAAGAATGGGAAGGATGAATCGTGGAAAATGGAGGAGTCGACGGAGGCCATTTTCGGCGACGACACCGACAGCGACGACGATACGCTGCGGGGAGTGGCCAACGTAGTATATAGAAAGGAGTAGGCCTTCGCTTCGCTTTCAAACGGTAGACATGTTCAAAGCGTCTACATTTTCACATCGGGACAGCTGGGCGTGGGAGCCACCGGCCCCATTCGCGAGGTCATCAACCGGTGCTTCCAGGCGTCATTCCTGTGATTCGTAGCCAGACGGGCGGCCACTTCGCCATGAAGACGATCAACCTGATGGGGTACAACTTCCAGCAGCGCGAGCGCCTTCTGCAGGAGGTTCTCATTCTCGGCCGCCTGCACCACCCCAACATTGTGAAGCTGTACGAGGTCTTCCAGACGTCAAACACCATGTACCTGATCATGGAGCTGCTCAGCGGCGGTGAATTGTACACGCGCCTCATCCAGAGTCCCCGTAGCGCCCTCCTTTTTAAATTATTCGCAGAGGGAAAGTTCTCGGAGGAGTACACGCGCAAGATCGTGCGCGACATTCTCAACGCCATCTTCTACCTGCACGAGACCAAGAACATCGCGCACCGCGACCTGAAGCTGGCCAACATCATGTTCACGGACAGAACGGCCGACGCCGAGATCAAGCTCATCGACTTCGGTCTGAGCAAGTTCGTCAGCGGCAGTGAGTACATGCACAGCCTGGTGGGCACGCGCTACTACATCGCGCCCGAGGTGTTCATGAACGACTACAAGGGCGTGGGCTACAACAAGAGCTGCGACATGTGGTCCATCGGAATCATCACCTACTTCCTGCTCACCGGCCACAACCCGCTGCCCGCGCAGATGGCGAACCTGCCCTTCGACCAGCTGCGCATCGACGAGGTGCCCTTCCCGCACGAGTTCTGGAAGGACATCAGCGCGGAGGCCAAGAGCTTCGTGAAGGGCCTGCTGGTGATCGACCCCGTGAAGCGTATGACCAGTGCCATTCCATAGGCGATGTGAGGCGTAGTCACGGAGGCGCAGGCACACCCGTGGATGAAGGAGGAGGTGATCACGCCCGTGGCGAACATCCCGCCGAGCCTCATCTCCTCCATGCAGGCCTTCCAGAACTACAACCGGCTGAAGAAGGCCGCGCTGACGGCCGTCGCCTACCACCTGAACAACGTGGGGTCGAAAACGGGGGGTGATTGGGGTAGAACGACTTGATGCGTCTCAGCGACGCCTTCGAGTATTTCGACAAGGGCGATGACGGCTCCATTTCCTTTGAGGAGGTGCGTGCTGTGTGCGCGAATCAGGAGTAGTTCCGTGACGCGCTGTACACGCTGCGAAACAAGGAGACCTTCGCGAAGAACACGGATATCTTCTCGATCACCACCGACGAGGCGAAGCTGCACCAGCTGTTCGACAGCATGGACTTCGAGAAGCGAGGTGCCGCCCTGCTTTGCTGTTCATGTATAGGCCTGATCAACTACTCTGAGTTTTTGGCGGCGTGTCTGGCGCGCAAGGAGGGTCTCCGTCGAGAGTACGCCGAGCTCATCTTCAAGCTGTGTGTAACGGAGATAGGTTTGAAGCATAGGATCGACCGCGACCACGAGGGGCTGATCGAGATCGAGGACCTGCATTTGTTCTTCGGGGACGAGGTGTCGGTAGGGCAGTGCGTGCCGCCTGAGGCGTAGATCGACGAGATCAAGGCGTGCATCGTGCAGACCTTCGGAGAGCTCAAGACGCGCCTGACGGAGCACGACCTGGAGTGCATTCTCAACACCAAGATGATTACCGCCAACCGCGCCGAGGAGCTGGTGAAGCAGCAGGTGGTGGGAGACATGGAGGAGGAGGAGGACTACATCAATGCCTCCTCGCTGTTCAACCGTGTCGCGCCTCCCTCCGCACACTCCACGCCGGCAATTGAGAAGGAGGAGCTGATCAAGCGCTCCAAAGCCCTGTCGGGAGTGGACAAGATTTCGAGTCAGCCCGTGGTCTCTCCTGTTCAATACGTCTGTTTCGTTTCCATCAAACGTCTTGTCAATTTAAAGAAGACACTCTTTTGTTGTTCTCCATGGAAATTACTGCTCTTGTGCGCAGGGATTATGGCAATTGGTTATCCGTAGTTCTATCCATATTTGGAGTCGATGTGGTGTGTGGGCTGATCGTCGAGGCGATTCACCAGTACAAAGCCTGGAAATACTCCTTCTCCAACAAGCATGTGATTATCACCGGAGGATCCAGTGGACTGGGGTTGGAAATGGCCAAGCTGATTGCCAGCGAGCAGGGCACCGTTACACTGATTGCACGAAAAGAAGAGCAGCTGAAGGCAGCGAAGGAGTGTGTCGAAGAGTACTGCCGAGAAAAGGGCACGATGACTCCTCATGTGTCCACGGAAGTGGCCGATGTGTGTAACAAAGGTGAAATGCAAAATGCTGTGTGCAACGCCACGAATAAGAACGGCGCTGTGGATGTTATCATCTGCAACGCGGGAATTGCCAAAACGGGGTAGTCTGAATAGAGCGTGGTGAGACAAAGGTACGCGTTCGGTCAAACGGTGGAGGACTACGAACAGGCCATGCAAGTGAATTACATGGGAACCGTGAACACGCTCTTCTGCACGGTTCCGAGCATGATCAAACGCAACAAGGTTTGAACGGTTTTGGGAAGTGATGGACAGGGAGAAGTCTATCTCGTTGGAAGCACCTGCAGCATGCTCAGCTACACTGGCTACGCTGCCTACGCGCCTAGCAAATACGCCATCAAGGGATTGGCGGATGGACTGCGGTTGGAGCTGAAGCGAAACAACATCCAGGTGGGCTGCATTTACCCTCCCAACATGGATACGCCGTGCCTGAAGAGGGAGAACGAGACCAAGCCCGAAGAAGGGTTGTACGTTGAGTCCAAGTTCGAGACGCTGTATTCGCCATCCCTCATCGCCAAGCGAGTGATTCGGCATATCAAGAGGGTAGGATAGGGGGTGACGTGTGATGATCAGGGGGATCCGCACATGTACGGCGATTTGGATGCCTGGGGAGTGGGGCTGTCGAACTTCGGCATCGGTCCCGCGAACAACTTCTTCCTATCGGTTCTCTTTGTCATTCCCGGCATGATCTTTACGGGCGCTTTCCGGATGCTTCTCTCTTTTGTGTATACAAGAAAGCGGTTTATGGGGGAGGATCAGAGGAAGAAGTGGGTGGAAGGTGAGAATGTGAATGAGAAACTGTAGGATTGTTTGTTGGAAAGAGTGTGTTGTCTGTATAGGAGGGAGATGAGTGTTATCTGCTTGGATGCTGCTTAGCAGTGGAATGACATGGGAAATCGTGATTGGTGTGAAGACAAGAAAGCAAATACCAGCAGCAACACAGAATCACACTCATATGGCACAACCAATCATCCCCTCTCAATTCAACTCTTTCCCGTCACTGTCCTCACTCATTCCATCCACACACTCCACACCCCCTTCAACCCAGTATTCTTCTCATCATCCAGTCTTCATCATGGATAGTCCCTCCTCTCCCTCCCATTGATTCCTAGGTTCTGAGCGAACACCCGCGTATCTGCAAATGACCATGCAGGAGCTGTGTGCCGAATTGAACCAGGAGGATCCCATCGAAATCAAGGCAATTATGGAAGTCATCCTGACGAAGCTCATGCATGAAGTCCTCTCCGACGGCGAAAAAAAGAATGTACGCCTTTCCACCCACCCCATTCACCTCCTAGTTGACGTACCTCTTTCTGCATCAAATGGCACTTCCCATCTACTATATCAATCAGGGCTGGAGCCAAACGTACGGAGAGCAAACGAACGCTATCGTCATTCGCGCATTTGCCATTTTGGACTGCATCATTTACGAATTCAAGAACAAGGAAACGAAGAACCAGCAAATGACCGTTGAGGAGTTCGTAGCCCAGTCGAACAGCGTGATTCTGAAGGAGCTGTTTGACAGCATGCTGCACTATTGGTACAACAGCGAGGAGGAGAAGAACCAGACGCTTTCCTCCCGAGTCATGAATTCGCTGAGCTTCAACCTGTCTCCCTACGTGAAGATGCTTCCCCGCTTCGACGCCATTCCCGTCATCATCTCGTGCATGCGCCAAGACGACATCCGCATCGTGAAGATGGGCGTGGAGACGCTGCTCCTCCTCTGCCAGTGGAACGGGAGCTTCGTGAAGACCATCACGGACTACCTCTTCTCCTCTGCCGTGTTCACCCTCCTCGCTCGTCTTCGCTTCACCATCCTGAACGGCGTGTCCATCAATCACTTCACGAAGAAGGCTTCGGGCGGCGTGTTCTCGCGCATGCGCAAGTCCATCAATGCCAGCGTCGACGAGGAGCTGGAGGAGGAGAAGAGGCGAAACGTGTACACGCTGGACACCAGTGACTCGTTCTTCGCGTCGATCAGCGGCACGACGGAATCTGGGAATTCCCTCCAAAGTGTGTTTTCGTGCTCTGAAGAGACGGGCCAGACGCAGGTGCTCCACCAAGTGCTGCTTCTCATTCTCACGATGGAAGGCAAACGGCAGGGCGTTTCATCGGGGCCAACGGAGCTGATCACAGAGCTGCACGCGTCGGACTGCGAAGGCATTCTGCTGGGTGGGTGTGATGTGTGAGAATGACCCACAGACCTGCTGTTCTTCTTCCTGGACAAGAAGGACGAGGCGATGGTGGACTGCCTGCTGTCGGTGCTGCTGCTGCTCTTCAAGAGCTTCCCCAACTACGCGCTGTTCTGCGACATGGCGGACGCGAAGAAGAGTCGCTTCCTGCAGTGCTTCCGTATGAGTCGGCGAGCGATCACGGAGCAGTCGCTGACGCTGGTGCTGACGAGCATCCTCCGCACAGACAACATCACCTGGTTCTATCTGGACGGCTTCACGGACGCCATGCTGCACAGCTACAAGACCGTGAGTGCGATCACCCAGATTCTGATCAGTGGAGGCGGCGGTGCGGTGTGAGCCATAGACCTGGTGCTGCGGCAATTCATGCACCTGTCCGCCTGCGGCAGCAGTCTGGTGAGCTACGCGTGTTACACGAACGACCTGCACAGCATCTTCGAGCTGGACCTGCCGTGGACGAAGAGCTGTCTGGCGAGCATCCTGTTCACGCGCATCTACAAGGGCTTCGAGCCCTTCCCCGAGTACTGGCGCCGCGACGGCAACGAGGCGGACGGCAACTTTTTAGTGGAGTATTTGCGACGCTGTCTGGGCGGCACTGGCAAGATCAAGGCGAGGATAAGGCAGTTGCTGACGTGTGAGGAGAAGGGAAGTGAAGAGGGAGTGAGAGAGGAGGCGAAGAATGACAAGGAGGGAGAGGCGAAGAATGACAAGGAGCCATCGTGCGAGGCAGACCGCATTCTGGACGCGATGATGAAGGAAACGCACTTCGATGTGAAGACGCCTCTGTCGTACTACGCGTGCACGCGACTACTGGGCACGACGTACCTGGTGCTGGGCGACGTGAAGCGCGTGTTCCTGGCCTCCTCCTTCTCCTTCAAGGCGTACGAGGAGAAGGGCACGCTGGTGAAGGGGCTGAAGATGAAGCGCGTGAAGGAGGACCCGCTGGGCGTGTTCGTGAAGGTGAAGAGCGAAGGCAAGATGGTGCCTTGGGACCGTGGCGAGCTGAAGGACCGCTTCTTCGTGGTGAGCGACCGGTACTTGTACGAGTGGGGGCATAGCGGTGGGGTGAGGCGAAGGTACTTCGATGGCACGAAGAAGCGTTCGACGCTCCACAAGCGCACGGACCTGACCAACCTGGACGTGAACCTGACCGACATCGACGGGACGACATACATCGTCTTGTCCTACGCACGCGCCGCCTCCTCGCCTCACGCGTAGCTGGCGACGCCATTCCTGCTGTTCACGCCCCTCACCACGGACACCACGATCGACGCCTACTCCATGCACAGCGAGCACTTCCAGTCCCAAGTCTATCTCTGGTTCTTCATCCTACGGTCACTCACGCGCCTCGCCTACCAGCCCCCGCTGGAGGAGGAGAACGCCTTCCTGCCGCTGCTGCCCGGCACGGTGCACCGCCACGCCTTCGCGGTGAAGGAGGGCTTTGCGAGCGAGAAGCAGTTCGCGGTGGAGGGCTTCTTCGGGTCGGTGGACGCCGTGACGATGATCCACCACAACACGCTGATCGCCCTGCGCCTGCGCGAGGTGGCGAAGCGGCGGTGCGTGGAGATGCTGGCCTCGCTGCTGCAGGACTACGACTGGGACGTGCTGGTGTACGCGCGTCCGCTGCTGCGCTTCTTGAACTAGTGGGGGCGTGGGGGGCGTGTGAGGCGTAGCGACGACGACGAGGCGAGTCGCAACGTGCTGATTTCGCGGGGCGTGACGTACATGAGTGAGAACCGGTGGAAGTCGGTGGGGGTGATGCGGATCCAGGGGCTGATGGGCTGGTGAGAGTGAAAGGCGGGCGTGAGGCGTAGTCTGCGGGCGAAGTGGATGATGCAGACGCTGGTGGAGAACCGCGGGGAAATCCTGCTGCTGCAGCGGTCGATCCGCGCGGCGCTGAGTCGGTGGGCGACGAAGGAGGAGGTGGCCAAGTGCGACAAGGAGCAGGTGATCGCGCCGCACGCGCTGAGTGTGCTGTCGCCGGCGGAGGGAGAGGCGGAGCACGTGGAGGAGCGCATGTGCATCACGCAGAGCGCGGTGAACCGCTGTTTGGAAATTGAGTTCTCCGTGAACCCGCGGCTGCTGCAGTACTTCGTGTGCCTGGGCGAGAGGTCCGTAGTGAAGAAGATGAAGGAAGTGGAGCCTGCGGAGGTGTACAAGTGTATCGACCGTGAGAATGTGTACGGCTACTATGTGTGTGAGGGTGATAACGCGTATGCGATTGTGTAGTTGGGCGTGTTTGTTGAAGCCGCGCTTGAAATGAGGTAGGGAAGGGAGACAAACAGAGCAATAGTAGTCAAGTGGTAAGATAGGTCCCTGCCACGGATCAGGCCCGGGTTCGATTCCCGGCTATTGCATTGCTTTTTCTCTTCGTCTCGTCTTTTCTTTTTCCAAAATGCATAGGAAAACACAACGAGGAAGGATGGAACAAACAGCGGAGAAGACTAGAACACTAACTCACAAGAAGTAATCGGGGACCTTCCTTACGAGATTAAACTTCTCGTCACGAGGAGCGGGATCGAACTGTGTACTAGCTGTGAATTTCCATTCCAGTGCCTACAAAGATCGCTCCATATTCTCATTCACCTCCATAATCGCGGCCTTATTGCCGCAACGATAGCAGTAGTTCGGAGCAGAGAAGATGGTGCAGCAACGGTTGTCGTGCACCCACGAATAGCCCTAATCGTCAGAGGGCAGAATCGCCACCACCTCCATGCACATCTGATGGGCGCGGCAGAAGAAGTCGAGGTTGTTCGTTTTACAGAAACGCGCCGACACATCCTAGTGCTCATCTCCTATCGAAACGCGTACAGCACCGAATGTATAGCCAGCACCTCGTGAAGACACGCCGAATCCGTTCCGTTCGTCCGGATCCGACCAGAGCAGATCGGCCAGCGCGCCCTCGTGAGGAGGCTCGCGCACACGGTCCAACTTCCGGATCTGGTCCAGCGTGTCGATAGAAGGAGACAGACCGCCATGGACTGCGAAGTAGCGATTCTCAATCAGAGCGGTGATGGGGAGGTAGTCAAACAGGTCGGTGAACGCCTTCCACACCTCGGCGTTTCCGTACTTTCGGATGCACTCGTCGTAGAAGCCGTACACCTGCGTGATCTGCCGACTGTCGTGGTTGCCTCGGAGAAGCAGCACGCGGTCCGGCCATCTCACCTTCAGCGCCACCATCAAGGACGCGCACTCCACGGAGTAGTACCCACGATCGACATAGTCTCCTAGGCAATGAGGGGCGGAAAGCGGTCTTCACCCATGAACAAGTAGTTTGTGTCAGGCAAGTCGCCTCCAATACGGAAAAGTTCCTGCAAATCGTAGAACTGTCCGTGGATGTCTCCGCACACCGTCACGGGGCATCTCACCGCCTCAATGTTGTTCTCCTTGCGGACAATGTCCTTTGCCTAGGGATTGACAATGCGACGAAGAACACTACGATATCGCACAGCTCGATCAAAACGGAAGCGGGGAGGAGCTCTCTGTCTTTCAGTTTTTCCAGAATTGCGTCCGCATTCTTTGAAAACGACAGACTTTCTTCTTGTTTTCCACTAGCAGGCGCAGACTCCATGATATTGGTATTCCGACTAGATTCGATTAAAGAAAGGATGACAAGAAGAAGAAACTGATGTGATAATCGAGGAAATGATGTCTCGTCGAAATTTGCCCGTTTTCTGGCGAAAAGGGATTCAAACGAAGAGCGGAAACGAAAGAAGAAATGAGTGTCAGCAGATGCTGCTGATGGCTTGGAAGGGATTCCACACAAAGACGTTGATGAGGATGATACGAAGGACTCTCGTTTCTATTACAAACCACTCCAACAACTCGATTCTCTAGACTTTGCACATATATCTCAAAGTAAAGAAAGACTTATACACTGAACAGAGCGTTCTTTCCATTGAACGGGTTATGAAATCTTCGTACTACGATCTACTGGACAAGTACTTCGGAGAGTTTTGCGGAGATGGAGATGCCGTTGACGTAGTGGATGAGAAGGTGATGGATTTGGCTCTTACCTAATCGGGTAGCAGAATAGAGTGCACTGCACCGTTCGGAGTTGCACCATTACCTGCGTGAGCGTGGAGGACGAGAACCACCAATCGTGGACAGTGCCCCGAACATCGATCGTGTCCATCAAGCACAACAGTGGTGTTAGACTGTGCTTCTGACGCGTAGTTCAACAGAAGAGCCACGTTGCTGTGGAAGTGAACGACTTGGTTTCGTTTTCTCCCGGAGAGGATCGAGTAGGGGGAGGAGCGTGTTGGATTCACCCGTAGGAGATTCGTTGCCTGGGCGTTGTTCTGCGCCAGAATCCTCCTTGCGCGCTGATCCGAGTCCTTACCGGACAGCAGACCTCTGAGACGATCAACGTGTGGTTGAAGAAGTTGCAATTCGTTGCCCGAGGCTTCTCTTTGGGTTCACTCACCTCTCATTTGTAACAGCTAGATCTCTACGACGAGTTGGAGGAAGTGGAGCTGAATCTGTCCTACAATTCGTTGGCGGAATACCTGAAACTGAACGTCTCGCAGCAGAACATCTCCCTCTCCGAGCTGCTGAACCCGCTGGTCACACGCGCCAAGCTGTACAGCAATCCGCTCTTCCGTCAGGACATGATGGCGAACGACAAATTGGTGCGCTGGGGCAAGGGCATGCTGCGCAAGACCAAGCAGATGGCCACCATCCTCGCCACACCCACGCCCGCCTCGCCCCGCGACCAGGCCGGCTCCTGGACGGCTCCGCAGCGGTTCTCGTTCCAGGAGGCTTCGAGTGGTCCGAGCGACCCCAACACGTCCAAGGGTCGCAGCGATCTGAACCATCAGAACAGTCAGAGCAGTCAGAGCAATCAGAACAGTCAGAACAGTCAGAACAGTCAGAACAGTCAGAACAGTCAGAGCGAGGAGGAGATCCAGATCGCTCCACCGATGCGGCACAGCAGTGCGGGTCGCGAGGAGCCGCGGCAGCCCATCCTGTTGTCCCGTGCGCGGTCGCAAGACGGGCTGGCAGAGGAGCGTCGCAAGAGCGGGTCCTTTCTCGCACGCCTGTTCAAGCCGAAGAAGGCTAAAGATGCTATGGAGGCCAGAGAGAGCAAAGGGGACGGCAGACTGCCACGTCGGAACTCTGCACGGAGCGCGCCGTCGACGGAGGCGTCGGAGCCCATCTCGCTGTCGTTCAACCGCGCGCAGGCGCACACGCCGAAGCCGGTGCGGCGCAGCCACAAGCTGTACCGCTCCTACAGCGACGACTTCCAGGCCAGCGAGAACCGTCTCGCCGTCGACGGCTGCGCGCACGACCCGCTGAGCAACGTGCTGTCCGAGGTGGCGCCCGCGCCCGAGGGCGAGGCGGCCAAGCGTCTGTGGCTCAACGTGAACGTGCCCGCGCCGGCGCACTGGGTGGGTGAACCCCGTGGTGAAGGTGGGTCTGACGAGGCGTGGGGTGCGAGAGAGCATCACGGGTATGTGAGTCCGCCGCCGCCGCGGAGCGAGGAGAGAGAGGACGAGGCCACGGGCGAGTTCGTGAGTCTGGAGCAGGAGGAGGGGGCGCCCCCAAGTTTCGACTTCGACGCCTTCATGGAGAAGAGCGGTCCCTCCAGCGCTGCGAGTGGCGCCGATGACTGGAACCGCGATCTGGTGGGTGGGGGAGGCATGCGCGCGTGAGGCGTAGATCTGAGCACGCTGGGCATTCCCTTCTCGCCCTCCATGGAGGTGGGGACCAAGCCCGCCTTCTCTCTGCCCTCTCCACAAGCCATCAACCCTACTGCCACCTTACCCTCGCCACACGACACTACACCCTTCTCACTCTCCTCTCCACAAGCCACCAAACCCTTCTCACTCTCATCTCCACAGACCAGCAAGCCCTTCTCATTACCCTCTCCACACGACACGATACCCTTTTCACTGCCCTCCACGCAAATCATCACCCCTGCGGTCACGCTGCCCTCGCCGCAGGAGGAGGTGCCCGAGGGCTTCATCGACCCGAGCGTGGTGCGGAGGAGCCGTGCGCTCAGGAATCGCCGCTTCGGCAGCCGCACCGTGCCTCCCTTCAGGCGGCGGGTGGTGCTGCTGCCGCCACTGCCCGTGACGACGGGCGCCGAGTCGAATGACGGGGAGAAGAAGCAGGTGCGGTTTTTTGCCAACGTGATCTGCCACGAGTATAGAAGTTATTAGTTGCTTCCTAGTTGAGTAGCTGCTGCTGTGGTGTTTGTAAACAAACAACTCCTTATTGAAGCTTGCTCACGATGAACTTGAGGTTGGGGTCCTTGCCCTTCTCGGCGAGCGCCTCGTCGAAGCTGGCCTTGTCCACGAAGCCGCTCTCCGTCACGTGCTTCATGATGCTCTTGTAGATGTCGAAGCGCAGCGGCGCATCCATGAAGTCCAGAATCATCAGACAGCCCGTGGCTCTACGCGTGACGCGCCGCCCTCTCCCTCACCCCCGGATGAACTCCTCGCCCGTGACGTACTTCTGCTCGAAGATGTAGTCGATGTGCTTCAGCAGCGCCTTCAGCTCCTCCGACTCCGGCTTGATGTTCTCCGCGGCGTACACGATGATCGAGGCCACCACCTGCTTGTTCGTGTCCTTGCGGTCCTCCTTCTTCGTGTTCACGTTGTACCAGAAGTCCTCGCTGTCGCGGCTGCCCTTCGCCTCCTTCAGACCGCTCTTGATGCTGTTCTGGTACTACGCCTCACCGCCTCGTCGCACTCTCACCTCGTCCACCACGCGCTGGTCGATCTGCACCTCCGCCACGGGCACCACCTCCGACGGCACCTCCTCCGCGGCGGGCTCCTCGTCGCGCGGCGTGTGCACGCGCTGGCTCTTGCGGTGCGAGGTCTTCTTCTCCAGCATCCTATGCGTGACGCCCGCCCACCGCGCCGACTCGACAATGCTCTCCAGCTTCTCGATGGTCTTCTTCATGCGGATGTCGCTCAGCTTCTCCAGCTTCTCCTTCTCGTCGCTCTTCCACATACCCTCCGCCAGCTCGATCAGGTCGCGCACGGCGAAGCGCACACGCGACGTCAGCGACTTGCTCTCGCACAGCGGCGCGATCTTGTCCATGGTGGTCTCCAGCAGGTCGGAGAAGCGCGGGTTGTCGTACATGGTCTTGCCGACGGTGGTGAGCAGCTTGCACAACGCCTCCGTCTTCTCGTCGTCCGCGTGCTCGGGGTCGGTGATGAGCGTGTCGAAGCAGGACTGGATGACGTCCTTGAAGCGCAGCAGGCCGCAGTTGAACAGCTCGCCGATGAACTGCACGTTGCCGAAGGTGCGCCGGCGGATCGTGTTGATCTGGAACTCCACGTCCATCAGCTTCGCCGACAGCTCCACGAACTTGGGGCCCTCCTCGTACTGCTTCAGCTCCTCCTTCAGCGCCGCGCGCTGGCCCTCCAGCTTCACCGTCTTGCCCTCGCTCTCCAGCTCCTACGCCTCACGCCGCGGCGACGCGCCCACAGTCTGGCACTTCTCGGCGAGCATGCGACGGACGGACAGCATCTTCATGGCGTTCTCCTTGGCCTCCGCCTCGGTCTGCATCGGCTCGAAGAGCGGCTCCGTCTTGCCCAGCTCACAGCAGGCGAACTTGCCGTCCACTTCCACGAATCGGATGATCTTCTCGATCATGGCGGGGTAGTCGTGGTTCATCTTGCGGCAGAGCTTTGCGTACATCGAGGAGAAGTGCGGCTCCATCACCGCCTTGTCGTACACCAGGTACACCGTATCGCGGTACTCCTTGATGTTCTGCGGACCGCGGCGCAGCAGCTGCTCGTAGATCGACGCGAAGTTCTCCAGCGTCAGCTTGTTCAGCAGCGACTGGATGTCGCCGATGATGCCGTGCGCGTTCGTGTTCTATGCGTCACCCCGCGTCGCGGCGCGCACCGAGCGGATGGAGATGTTCCAGAGGAAGGAGTTCACCTCCTCGTTCAGCGCGATGTTGTGGTCGCACGCGCTCCAGATGGCGTTCAGCACCGCCGGCGTGTAGATCGTCTTCTTGCTGTGCGCGTACGCGCTGCCGTTCTACGCCTCAGCGCCTGCGCGCGCGCCCACCATCTCGCGGATCTTCTCGTCCGTCAGGCCGCGCGGGCGCTCTGCGATCGAGCCGCGGCGGCTGCTGCCGTGGGAGCGCGGGTTCAGGTTCAGCGTCGTGTGCTTCGCCGGCGCGGGGGCGGCGGGCGTGGCAGGGGCAGCAGGGGCAGCAGGCGCAGCAGGCGCAGCGGGTGTGGTGACAGGCGCAGCGGGCGTCGTGGACACAGTAGGTACGGAGGCGGCAGGCGTGGCAGGCGCAGCAGGCACGGCAGCCACAGGAGCCACAGGAGCCACAGGAGCCACAGGAGCCACAGGAGCCACAGGAGCCACGGCGGACATGGCAGGCATGGCAGGCGCGGGGTGCATCGTGGACACCATGGGCATGACGGGCATGGCGGCCACGGGCTGCTGCGCGGGGCGTGCCACCGGCGTCTTCTGGACGGGCTGCATCACCTGAACCGGCTGAGAGGTCTGGATGGGCGTGGCAGGACGCATGGTCATTCCCTCGACGGGCATCGGCTGACGGGAACCCATCATCATATTCGACATGGGCATAGAGGGGTTCATGGGCACCATGCTAACAGGCACGAGTCTATTGGGGACAAAGGCGGGAGCGGAGGCCGAAGGCTTCTGGCCGACGGAGCCGTGGCCCTCGAAGGACTTGGCGTTGACATTCCACTTCTATCGACTCAGCGCAGACAGCCGGACGAACGCTGTGAGACTTGGAGGCCGTGTTGTGGTTCTGAACCGGCTGCGGCTGCTGCATCTGCTGGCGGGGCTGCTGCATCTGCTGGCGGGGCTGCTGCATCTGCGGCTGGGCCACTACGCGTAACGCCGAACAATCAGAATAACCGAATGGAACGTAGGAACTCATGGCAGGAACCATATAGTAGCCCTGGGGCTGCACTTCACGCCCCATCCCAGCACTTACGTACGCCATCGGCGCCATCATGGGCTGTCCTCCTATCGCGGCAGGCTGTCCGTACACGTTTCTTGGAACTAGGAGATGAACATGGGAACCAGCCAAAACCAAAGGAATTGCTGTTTTCCTTTCCGTTCATAATTGCAACGAGTGGCGGATAGAGAGAAAAGAAGAGACAGGAGTCTTTCTATGGCGAGAAAACCGTTGCTTAAAATAACCGCGGTGAACCTTAAGACAGCGAAGAACTGAGGACAGAACGAGTGGAACAAACAGCGCTCAACTAAAACCGCATCGTCTGGCCCGGGAGACCGCCGATCGGGTACTGAGCTGGAGTGGGGGCCGCGCTGGGATACTACGCATCACGACTGCTCCCAGCCCCGACGGGAGTGGAGATGCGGAAGGTTCGCGTGAGCGTCTGCAGGTCGTTCTGGGCAGTCGTCATCTAGCCATCATCCCGCGACTTCTCGCCCACCTTCGCCTTGATGGAGGCTACGCGCTGCTTCTCGTGCTCCTTCACGCGGTTCATCTCCTGGCGGATGGCCTCCACCTGCCGCTCGTACACCACGGACTGCCGCTGCATCTCCGTCTTCTGCGCCTCGATCACCTCCTGCAGCTGCTTCGCCGCGCTCTGCTGCTGCAGCGCCAGCTGCCGCTTCAGCTCCTCCACCGTCGCGCTCTGCGTCTGCGCCTGCTTCTCCAGCAGCTACGCCTCACGCCACAGCGCCGTCTCCACCTGGCAGCGCGCCGTCAGCTCCTGCACCTGCGCCGCCTGTGTCGCCTGCGCGTTCTTCTGCCTACGCCTCACGCGCCCCCCACCCCCCCACTCTTCCACCACGCGCTGTAGCCGGACCACCTCGCCCGCCGCACTGTTCCGGGCGTCCTGCAGCTGCGCCATTTGCCTGCCGAGCTGCTGTGCACGTGCCTCCGCTCTAGCCATCACGCGGCGCAGAAGGCCCCACTCCTGAATGCGTTTGTCGCGGAGGCGAATCTCCTCCTGCAGCCGCGCCGTCTCCGTCTGCAGCCGCTTCCGCACTCTAGGGGTGAGCGGCGTGCCGTGCGCCCTGCTCGTTGTCCACGTTCGAGCGGATGATCTCCGTCTGGCGCCGCGACGTCTCGATTTGCTGCTGCAGCGCCGCCACGGCCGCCTGGTGCTCCGTCTCCTTCCGCTGCATCTACCGTTCACACCATCATTAGGTTATACGGACGCGGTCATCGCCTGCATGGAGTTGGAGAGCTCCTGATTGCGTGTGTTGGCTTCGGCCAATTGCTACCGATGAACAGGAAACACTGGGGATACTCGACTCACGGCCTGCACCTGGTTCTGCAGATCCTTCTCGGAGGCTCGGAGTTGTGAAATCACCTACGGGATGAGCTTGGGAGAAAAGACGCGAACCGAATTCATCTTTGTAACATAGTTGTCGCACTTCCGGAGCTCGTCGTCGCGTTCCTTGATGACCCGCAGGTTGTACTGGTAGTCCTCCCGAAGCATGTCGTACTTTTTCTGGAAAACGACCATTTCATTTTTATACTGCTCGAGGGACTGCGTCATGAGAGTGATGTTGTCCTTGTAGATTTGCGCGAGGCTCTGCTCCATTTGGTCTAGCTCATCTAGTCCTAAGCAATGGCAGGGACAGCGAACCGTTATACGTGCCTTGGAGATCATGGTAGGGAGAGTGCACCGGATTCATGTACTGGGGAAGTGACGATGACGGATTCATCTCCAGTGGATTCTTCGGCCTGTATTCGCAGTTCAAATGGAGCGAGCCGATTTGAAACGGTCGCCGAAAGAGCGAAATCCCCGCAAACGACTGGGTTGTTGCAGCAAACACGGAAACCCGATACAAAGAGTAGACACAGGTATATATAATACCCAGAGCACAAACTACATCCCATCCTCGTATGGATTCTGGATAACATTTCGAGGAGAGCTGAATGCCGCCTTCCTTGGAGAATAGCGCAACATCATATTGCTATTCTCAGCAACCATCTCCAACGGAGGGATAGAACAGTGACAACAACAAGTACAAAAACCATTGCGGACATGAAGGTACAATTCGTTATGGTACTTCTGGTAGTCCTCGCAGGTGACTAGCAGAGTGAAGTTAATGCTCTTCAGGAACACCATCTCGAGGTTGTTCAGCTCCTCCGTCTGAACGCCGCCAATCTGGGCATAGAAGCTGTTCACACAGAAGGAGTCGTCGAAGAACTTGATCGCGATCATGACACTGGTGATGATAACGCGGTGAACGGTGAGCGAGTTCACAGGGATTTTCCCACTTTGAATCAAACGATCGATATAGATGAGAGAGAGGACAAGGCATTCTGCACTACAGTCCGAGTACTTCAGAATCCTGCGCGTTACGCAAAGCGCCCGTGCTCACCTTTCAAGATAGTCGTGAATCGAAATGGACGGCTCGCAGAGAGCCGTGAATGGAGTGATCTGGGAAACCGAGATGAACTACGCTTAACGGCGGCGACAGTCGGTACCTCATCCTGTTGCCTGACGACATTTCCGAGGATACAGGACAGGACGGTTATCAGACTGTGTTTTTCACAGGAATCCATAGGTACGCGAGAGGGGAGAGACGAGAGAGATCCGAGTAGTTTGTGAGTTTGCTGGGCCGAAAGCGAACACCTGAAACATGAATCCGCACACACTCGAGACGCACGCTGGTTGTTGGTACGATGAATGATAACACTGGGGGCAGTATTATCAGCGGGCAGGAACCGTTAACAAGGCTGTATGCGCACAAATAGTGGGAGGAGGTTCGGGTGCACGCAGTGACTAACTGTTTCCTTGATGATCAAGCAACCGCGAAACGTGCGGAGTGTACCCAGTTTGATCGCCAGTGCGATTCCTCGTCCTTCCCTGCAAGAAACGGATTGGATTTGCTCTGCTGAAGGGTGAAGATGAGACCCTTTGATCATCCACGCCATTACGCTCCTCGTGTCACCCCTTCGTTCCTTCGGCCGTGTACACGAAAACGAAGAAGAAAGCAACCGGATTCGAGGATATGGCAATAATCCAGCCCATTTTGTCGATTCAGGAGTGCATTTCTGCGCCCGATTTCGAGAACCTTCCATCCTCCCCTTTTTCGCAGAAAGCGATTACGATGAGAAGAAGCACTATCGTTTTTTGTGTAGCCCTGCTCCTCGCAGTGGCAAACGCATCCGTGTTGGGTATTGACTTCGGTACGCAGTTCATGAAGATTGCTATCGTCCGTCCGGGGTCTCCATTTGAAATTGTGACGGACCTGAGTAGCAAGAGGAAAACGCCTGCTGCCGTCATTTTCGGCGATTCGACCCGCATCTACGGTTTCGACGCGCTGACGCTCGGCGCGCGCAAGCCGAAGAATGTTTTTATGCGTATGTCTCGCCTCCTGGGCCAGGGCCCCAACAGCGACGTCGCTGCCGAATTCAAGGAGCTCAAGTTCCCCTACGAGTTCAAGCTGACGGACCGCAACACCTGGGCCGTGAAGTTCCCCGCCGGCACGGGCTTCGACGACATCGACTATCTCACTGCCGAGGAAGTCAACGCCATGATCCTCGACTACGCCCGGAACATGGGCGTGCTGTTCGACAACGGGCAGAAGATCGTGGACTGCGTGGTGACCGTGCCCTCCTACTTCACGCAGCACGAGCGCCAGGCCATTCTGGACGCGGCGTCTCTTGTCGGACTGAACGTGCTGTCGCTCATCGACGAAACCACCGCTGCGGCGCTGCAGTACACGGTCAACAAGGAGTTCATCAACAAGACGCACCGCGTGATGTTCTACGACATGGGCGCGGGTTCCATCCAGGTTTCCATCGCCGAGTTCCACACCCTCATCGACAAGAAGACCAAGCTGCCGAAGCGCTACTTCGACGTGCTGTCCAAGGCCTGGGACGAGAACATCGGTGGCGCGTACCTGAGCCAGGTGCTCGCGGACAAGTTCATGGAGGACTTCGTGGCGCAGCACGGCCTCGATCCCCGCGGCAACGCCAAGGTGGAGTACCGCCTGCGCGCGCTGGGCGAGAAGCTGAAGGAGATGCTGTCGGTGAACGACAAGCTGCCGGTGAACGAGGGCACGCTGTTCGAGGAGCGCGACCTCGCCACCACCGCCTCGCGTCAGTTCATCTTAGACAACAGCGAGCCTATCACCTCTCGCCTCGTGGCGCCGGCGCTGAAGGCGCTGGAGGACGCGCACCTGACCATCGTGGGAGTGACGGCGCCGTGTCACGCGTAGGACGATCTGCAGGCCGTGGAGGTGATCGGCGGAAGCATCCGCGTGCCGGTCTTCCAGAAGGTGCTGAAGGAGGGTCTGAAGCGCGACATTCTGGACATGCACCTGAACGGCGACGAGACCGTGGCGCTGGGCAGTGCCTTCCGCGCCGCGAACGTGAGCACGGCGTTCAAGCCGCGGTTCGTGGGCATGTCGGACATCACGCCGTTCTCCGTCGGCGTGGAGCTGTACCGCACGCAGGCGGCGGACCAGCTGGAGGAGGTGCCGGTGGAGGAGGGCCCCATCGCGGAGGAGGCGGAGGACTCGGAGGAGCTGGCGTCGGACCTGGAGAAGGAGAAGCAGACGCACGACTTCTTGCTGAAGAGCCAGCGCACGGCGCGGTCGATGGAGCTGTTCCCGCGGCACTGCCATTACAAGACGCAGAAGAAGCTGACGGTGCAGGCGTACGAGGACTTCCAGGTGTACCTGTACTACGACAAGCCGGAGGAGCTGCCGGCGAGCGCGGTGGTGCCGATCGCGACCTTCAACATCTCGGGCATCGCGCAGGGGCTGGCTAACGTGGGCGACAAGCGCATCGGGCAGCCGAACGTGACGCTGGTGTTCAGCAACGACATGAACGGCATGGTGGTGCTGAAGGACGCGTACATGAAGGTGCGCTTCCAGTACCAGGAGGAGGTGCCCGTGGAGCAGCCCAAGGAGGAGAAGAGCGTGCTGAGGACGGACAAGGATGCTAAGGATGCTAAGGAGGAGAAGAAGGATGCCAAGGAGGAGAAGAAGGAGGAGGAGCAGGTGAAGGCGCCGGGCGGCACGGAGCCGAAGGGAGAGGAGGGCGAGGTGCCGGTGGTGGAGACGCCTGCGGCAGGTGCGACGGAAGACAAGACGGAGGAAAAGGCAGAAGACAAGCCGGAGAAGAAGACGATGCTGGTGACGAAGCGGAAGATCCGCAAGGTGTCGCTGCGCGTGCAGGCGCTGGCGGACCGCCAGATCATCCTGCCGATGACGAAGGAGGAGAAGGAGAAGAGCATCGCGCTGTAGACGCGGCGGACGCGAGTGAGGCGTAGGCTGAAGCGGATGCAGAAGCTGGACGACGAGCACCGCGAGCGGCAGCGCATCATCAACCAGCATGAGGCGTTCATCTACGACTCGCAGGGCCGGCTGGAGGAGGAGGAGTTCGTGCAGTTCTCAGAGGAGGCGGAGCGCAGCGAGATCGCGGCGCTGCTGAGCGAGAACGAGGACTGGCTGATGGACGAGGCGACGAGCGCCACGCCGACGGAGGACTACAAGAAGCGGTATCTGGACATGAAGACGGCGATGAACCGCGTGGAGAACCGCATCGACGAGTACAAGAGAAAGCTGGAGGAGGAGCGGAAGAAGAAGGAAGAGGAGGAGCGGAAGAAGAAGGCTGAGGAGGAAAAGAAGAAGAAGGAGGAGGAGAAGAAGGCTGAGGAGGAAAAGAAGAAGGCTGAGGAAGCGGCAAAAAACGCTACGGAGGAGGCCCCTTCCGCCGATAAGGGAGAGGCGGACGAGGGCATGTGCGGTCTGGACAGCTGCTCTGCCGATGAGGGTGCGAGTGAATTGTAATGATACTGGTTGTCGTCTTTGTTAAACAAAGAGAGCGGATAGAGTACATAAAGAAAACAACTATCGTCTGGGGTATGCGTCCTCGCGGACGAAGGATGGGCGCGGAGGCAGAGGCTTCGCCAAGTACCCATTGTGCGGCGGCACAGGACGAGGAACATTTGCCATGGGGGGTGGAGCAGCCGCTACGGAACGAGGAGACAGACTTGGCATCTGGATAGGAACACCGGGAATGGGGCGAGGAGGCACACTTCCCATGGGACGAGCAGGAGGATTCTGCATTGGTCTTGGTGGAGCTTGCACATTGGGAGCCATTCGAGGCGCATTGGCGGGATTGATTGGCCTTGGATACATTGGGGGCATCGGAGCGGGTCTCTGTGGCTGTGGAGCCTGCAGTGGCACGGACTGAGGGGGAGAACGGAGGGGCGAACTACTTCTCAGTCATTGCAGTTGCTCCTACGCTTGTGGCGGATTCAGCAACGTGAGGAAGGGCAGAATGTCGGCGTACCCGTGAAACACGAGAGCGAGTCGCATGCACTCTACGGTCTCCACCATCTCGTCACACACTCTCTATGTGTCATCCTCTCCACTCCTCCAGTACTCCCCTCGTGAAGGTGTTCTTGGCGATGCTCGGACACACCACCAGACACAGCATCTTCCTTGTCAGCAGCGCGCCATACTTCCGGTTGAACAGATCGATCAGCACATTGCGGACCTGCTCAATGGTGGACAGATCTCCCTGCAGCACGATGAACGCCAGATCAGAGTACCAAATGCGCGTCCCTATGTTTCAAAGAGTAATGTAGTAGGAACGCTCCACCTCCTGGACGAGGGGAATGGCCCCAATATCCTTCCAAATCTGCTGCCCGCTTTCTTCCCCATTGATTTGAACAACGAGCGCCGTGTATGAGTTCCCGAACATAGATTCACGCGATGGGCTCTCAAATGAGGGAGAGAGAGTGGGAAGTGTGAAAGCGGCGTTCTGGCCTCCATTTCCCCTTTTCTCCTTTTGGATGCTCCTCGTTACTCCTAAAAAATCATCTTTCCGCTTGCGCTTTGAGGTCCGCTCTCGAGTATGCTCTCCACCGTGTTCGATTTGACCATTTCTGAGCTCTGCCCCACCTCCGCTCCTTTCTTCGGCTTTATGGGAGTCGCCGCTTCCATCATCTTCGCCAGTATGCTCGCTGGAGTGCGACTCTTATGTTCTAGACCTCGGTTCTGCTTACGGAACCGCCAAGGCCGGTGTTGGTGTATGCTCCATGGGTGTGTTCAGACCTGATGCCGTCATGAGAAACATGCTTCCTGTCATTATGGCTGGTATTCTGGGTATTTACGGACTGATTGCCTCGATCATTATGGTCTACTCCAGTACCGGTCCTCCTTTCCTCTCATCCATAGTCTACCCCGTGAACGCTGCTGGTACCCACTACACGAGCTACTCCGGCTACGGTCATCTGGCTGCCGGTCTTAGCTGCGGTCTGTCTTGCCTGGCTGCTGGTCTTTCCATTGGTATTGCTGGAGATGCCGGTGGGCTGTTTTGAAGTCCCATCACGACTAGGTGTTCGCGCTTGTGGTCAGCAGGAGAAGATCTTCGTGGGTATGATTCTGATGCTTATTTTCGGTGAGGCTCTCGCCCTGTACGGTCTGATTGTTTCTATCGTCATCGTCACCGTCACTGGTTACAAATGTTAAGCTTAGTCGTCCCCTTTATTTGCCGTGTTTGTACCAAACAAGTGACTTCACATCATCGACTGACAATTCTTCAAAAGAAACACACCATAGTACACAGAATTACTTCTCATTGCGGATGCGGCGAGCCAGCTGCATGTCTCTGGGCATGATGGTCACACGCTTGGCGT
>OIWT01000461.1_pt1 | contig 56665 bp, 43 predicted proteins | sample 1587701 | NCBI WGS metagenome assembly OIWT01 (sample SAMEA3888904, study PRJEB22519) | human gut metagenome | biome: human gut; feature: human-associated habitat; material: faeces | place: Denmark | collected 2009
CTAAACAAAACCGCGCGGCTTATATCGCCGCCCTGAAGGACGGAGCTTTACGCCGAAATTTGGTAAAATCCCGTTACGGCGTTTTCCGATATAAGGCACTCGTCAATTGCCGTAATGCGAGGGTTTTTCAATGCCTATGCCGACACAAGAGAATCCTTTTGAATTCGGAACCGTCGTAGACGGAGATTTTTCACTGACAGAAAAGAAGAACCCCTGAAGGTGATGCAGATGCTCTCCGGGCATAATCACCTAATCATCGCTCCTCGTTGTTACTGAAAAACAAGTCTCGTTCGGAAGGCTATTGTCGAAAGCAATCGTCGGCCATTTTTGCGGATATCCAAATGGCGCTGTCGGCGTCGAGCTTGGTAGCCCTCCTTTTGAAGTCTTTTCTGGCCCTTTATCCTTGGAAGCGGTTTAAGGATGCGCTCAAGACATTTCGCGTCAATCCGGTTTTTTCCTACGATCCGGGAACAGATTCGCTCGAAGTCTCTTCTCTCGTCGAGGGTCTTTCTCTCGGCAGTGGCGCGTCTGAAGAAAGAAGGAATCCTTATCCGAAAGGAAGCTTTTGCCTTGGAGGACCCTTTCTTTGCTCTTTGGATTCGCCGATCGATGCAAAATGCAGTAAGCGGGATAAGTCCTGCTCCGCAGCCGATTAACGCTTAGACATTACGGTCGGTTCGGATGCTTTTTTCAGTGCTTCAAGCAAGGGTTTTTGTTGCAAAAGTTCCGGCAGAACAACAGGCTTTCCGCTCGTGTCATACAGAACATAAAGTGGCACTCCCGTGCGCCCGAAAGCATTAATCAAGCGCGTAATTTCGGAATCTCGCCGCGTCCAGTCGGCCACAAAACACCGGTAGCCGAATTGCTTTAAGGCTTCTTGTGTCTGATCGGTATGCAAAGCCGTGATCTTATTGAATTGACACGTGATGCACCAGGAGGCTGTAAAGTCGATGATGATGGGCTTGCCTTCTTCAACGGCGCGCTCGACCGCTCTCGGAGAGTAGGGTTGCCAAAGGGAACCAGTTGTGCCTCGGGACGTTGCCGTATCACTGATGCCGAGCACCGCCAAGCACGCAAAGGTCACAAAAAGCGAAACCGACTTTAAAACAATCGAATGGCCGCGACCGTATTGCTCGCGACCGAAGGCCCACAAAAAGAGCGTTAAGGCCCCGGCGCCGAGAAAGAGAGTAATTAGACCATAGCCGTTAACTTGATGGCTTAACACCCACACGAGCCACAGGACCGCACAAAACATCGGAAGCGCCATGAAGCGTCGTAGGTAGACCATCCAGATTCCCGGTTTCGGAAGCCATTTGGTCCAGACCGGGAAGAGCGTCAACAAAAGCCACGGAAGAGCAATTCCCAAGCCCAAAGCGAGGAAGATGGCACAGGCCTCATAGGCCGGCTTCGTGACGGCAAATCCTAAGGCTGCTCCCATAAAGGGGGCCGTGCAGGGACTTGCAACCACAACGGTCAGAATGCCAACCCCGAAGGTTGACCAAGGGCCGGAAGAGGGTAGGGCCTTTGCGGCGCGCGAGTCGGCTAAGTGACTTGCAGCCGTAAATTCGAAAACGCCTAATAGATTGAGTGTTAGCGCAAAAAAGAGCAGGGCTAAGGCGGCCACGAACCACGGAGTTTGGAGCTGAAAGCCCCAGCCGACGGCGTACCCCAAGGAGCGCACGAAAAGCAGCAACACGGCAAGTGCTAGGGTACTTGTCAGGACGCCGGCCGTAAAGGCCAGGCCGTTGACGGCCAGCGACCCGCGTCGCCGCGTCTTGTCAATTAAATGCAAAAACTTCAGGCTTAAAACCGGGAACACGCAGGGCATGAGGTTAAGAATCAAGCCGCCGGTAAATGCAAGCGTCAGCGCAGAAAGTGCTGTTAAGGGCGCTAAAGGAGCGACCTTCGTTGTGACCTGTACGGTCGCTTTCTTTTGAGCGACTTTTGCATCTAGACCGATTTTTCCCGTGCGAACGGGAATCGTTGTTTCGATGGCCCACCCGCGATTGACCGCTCCTCCGTCGGCAATCAGGGTTCCCGTCAGGTGCGAAAGAGTTCCGTTAAACGAGTCTTTGAGCGTCAAAAGAAGAGACGTATCGGACGAACCGGCTTTCTGACGGATAGGAGATGTGCGGGCGATTAGGTTGCCGTCCTCGGCAATAAAGACAAGAGACTTGGAAACAAGACCTGCGGACGAGGGTAATTCCAGCAAAATGCGGCGACCGTCCTGAACGGCCGTAATGGGAGTGTTGGTTACGCGCTCGGGCGTCTGAGTTTTGGTTTGAGCAAAAAGGGCACTTGCTGCCGAGGGTTTACTTGCCACTTCAATCGGAAACGTCAGGCGCAATTCGGCCTGTTGCGGTACACAAACGTCTTTGCAGGCAACCCAGGAGACTTTGGCTCGGATTGTGGCTCTTGTCCCATACGGCGTTCCCCAAGGCACGTCAAGCTTAAAGGGAAGAAGAACTTTATCCTGGTACACGTAGCTTGTAAGCGGTCCGGTGGTTAAAACCGTCGGAACGGGCCAGCCGGCAGAAGTCATTGTCCAGCGCCTGGGGACGCTCCAGTCAACGTGAGTCGCTTCACCGCTATCGCCCGGGTTTTTCCAATAGGTGTGCCAGCCTTTTTTGTGCTCCAAAAGAATGCCGACTTCATAGGCGCTTCCCGGAGTTGCGGCCGTTCGGTTGGCCACGATGCTCGCTCGAACGGCGTCGCGACTTTCGTCGGCTTCTTGGGAGTGATTAAGAAAATCGGACGGAAGCTGGGCAAACGCATTCATGCACATCGCAGTTGCAAGTGCGACAAGACCGGCCCGAAACAAGCGTAAAAGTCGGTTCATGTATTGTTAGTTTTTCAGTGTCCGAAAGGCGGCCTGAGCGGCCGCGACGGTTGCGTCGATATCTTCTTGAGTGTGCGCGGCACTGATAAAGCCCGCTTCAAACACAGAGGGCGCAAGGTAAATCCCGGCATCGAGCATGGCGTGGAAAAAGTGCGCAAACGCCTTGGTATCGGACTTCATGACGTCAGCAAAGGTAGTAGGAAGTGTCGGGAGGAAAAAGAGTCCGAGCATTCCGCCCAAGGCTCGGGCGCAGAAGGGAAAACCTTCACGGCAGGCCGCCTCGTTTAATCCGGTCACAAGGCGCGCGGACTTTGCCGAGAGTGCCTCATAAAATCCCGGCTTTTCAATTTCTTTTAAGGTCGCTAAGCCGCAGGCAACGGCCACGGGGTTACCCGAGAGGGTTCCTGCTTGGTAAACAGGGCCCAAGGGTGCAATCTTTTCCATAATTTCACGCCGCGCGCCGAAGGCTGCGACCGGCATGCCGCCGCCGATGACTTTGCCGAACATCGTAATGTCGGGCGTAACCCGATAGATCGATTGCGCACCGCCCAAAGCCACGCGAAAGCCCGTCATGACCTCATCGACAATTAAAAGGGCTCCGTACTTAGTGCAAAGCGCACGCGCCGTGTCGATAAATTCTTGTGTCGCCGGGACCATATTCATGTTGCCGGCAACGGCTTCGACGATGACGCAGGCGATGGCCTGTCCCTCTTTTTCAAAACACTCGCGCAGTGCCTGCGGATTGTTGTACTCCAAAACCAACGTATGTTCAGTTGTTTCCTTGGGAACACCGGCCGAAGAGGGGTGTCCGAAGGTGAGCATTCCTGAGCCCGCCTTCACAAGAAGGCTATCGGAATGGCCGTGATAGCACCCTTCGAACTTGATGATTTTGTCGCGTCCCGTGAAACCGCGAGCCAAGCGAATGGCGCTCATACCCGCTTCGGTCCCTGAGCTCACAAGACGCACTTGTTCGACCGAGGGCACAAGGCGCGTGATTTCTTCCGCAAGTTCAATTTCCGCCTTCGTTGCCGCCCCGAACGACAGTCCGTCACGCACGGCTTTTTGTACGGCTTCGATGACGGCCGGATGATTGTGTCCGAGAATCATCGGCCCCCACGACAGGACGTAATCAATAAAGCGTTGACCCGCTTCGTCGAACATATACGGTCCCTGGGCACGGCAGATAAACCGCGGGGCTCCGCCCACGCTCCCGAAAGCTCGTACCGGGGAATTGACTCCGCCGGGAATGGTTTTCTTAGCGCGCTCGAAAAGTTCTTCATTAATGCCCATGGCTGACTCCGAAAAGACACAACGCCGTCAAGCGGACGGCACTGAGTGCATTGTAGGCGAAACCGTCCCTAAGATTTCCCGAAAAAATGTGTCCAAGGTTTACAGGGACGGCAAAAGAACGGCCTAACCCTAATAAGACCCCTTGTTAGGCGAATTAAAACCGGTCGGCCAAGCGCAAAGCGAGGTCCTTTGTCGGGGTTTTTGTCAAAAAAACGGTCAAAAACCCTTTGCGCCTCCCTACAGGGAGGCGCAAGAGCTTCGTAACCCATTGATTTTGCACGAAATCGATTTTTGCCATTACAAAATCGCCGAAGTCGGGAAAGGATTTCCGGCACTTTTAGGGGTGAAAAAAAGCCCGCCCCCGAAAAAAGCGGGACGGGCAGATAGGTCTTGAATTTAAGACGAACTAGAAAAGCATGACCTTACTAAAGTCCAAGAACACATTCGTGTCGTCGGGGAAGGCCGTTGCATCGACGCCCTTGACGATGACGCGGAACATGTGTTTGCCGCACTCGATACGAAAATCGGTCGAGTCGCCCAAGAAGAAGCTGTGGCGCACAATACCGGCAAGTGCGCCGGCTGTCTTGGAGATTGTGATGTTTTCCGGACGCACGGCAATGGTGACGTTGTCGCCGGAAACACCGTTTGCGTTCGGGAAAGACACCTCCGTGCCCTCAATGAACACGCGGTCGCCCTGAACCGAACCCTTGACGAAATTCACCAACCCGATAAAGTCGGCCACCATCTTGTTGACCGGGTTCGAATAGATATCGTGCGGATGACCGATTTGCTGCACGACCCCGGCGCTCATCACAACGACGCGGTCGCTCATGGCCATGGCTTCGCTCTGGTCGTGCGTCACGTAGATCACCGTGATGTGCATCTTCTTTTGAATCGCGGAGATTTCAAAACGCATGCTTTCGCGGAGCTTGGCATCCAGGTTACTTAAAGGTTCGTCAAGAAGGAGTAGACCCGGGCGCATCACGAGGGCTCGTGCCAGAGCCACGCGTTGCTGCTGACCGCCTGAGAGCTGACTCGGGAAGCGCTCGCTATATTCTCCGAGGTGCACGAGTTCGAGCATCTCGGCCACGCGCTTTTTGCGCTCTTCGGTCGGGACATGCTGAATCTTTAAGGGATAGCCGACGTTATCGGCCACGGTCATGTGCGGCCAGACGGCATAGCTTTGAAAGACCATGCCGATGCCGCGCTTTTCCGGCGGCACGAAGATGCCCTGCTCGGAACTAGAGACCACGGTATCGCCGATGGAAATCGTTCCTTCCGTGGCGCGTTCAAAGCCCGCGACCATGCGAAGCGTCGTCGTTTTGCCGCAGCCCGAAGGTCCGAGAATCGAAATGAATTCCCCGTCCTTGACTTCCAAGTTGAAGTCGTCGACAACGGTAATGGAACCGTACCGCTTGTAGACGTGATTGATTTTGACTTCTGACATTTGTAAAACTCCTAAATTCCGACGTTGCCCTTGGTGGCCTTACTCAAAATGAGGTTGCCGACCAAGACGATAAGTAGGACGATCACGCTCAAAACGGAGGCGTTTTGCGTATCGGCGTACGTCTGCAACTCATAAAGCAGAACGCCGATGGTCTTTGTTTCGCTACCGTAGAGCAACAAAGACATCGTCAACTCGTAAAACGAGGGCATGAAGATTAAGAACCAACCGGCGACAATCGACGGGGCGATGAGCGGGACGATGATGTCCTTGCAGCAACGCAGCCAGTCGGCGCCCGAATTTAAGGCCGCTTCCTCAAGCGAGCTATGCACCTGCGTTAAGGCGGCGGAAATCGTGCGCACGGACATGGTCATGTACTTGACAAGGTACGCGACAACGAGAATCCACATCGTCGAGTACAGGTTCAGACCGTAGTTACCGCTAAAGGTGATAATCAAAGCCAAGGCAATAACGATTGAGGGAGTCGAACCGCCGACAACCGTCAGAAGGTCCGGCAGCGTCCGACCGCGCAGCGTTGTTTTGACGGCCAGGTACGAGACGAACAAACTTAAAAGCGTACCGATGGTTGCCGCAATGATGCCGTACAGGACCGAGTTCCAAATCGTCTCCATGTACTGGGCCGACGTAATGACCGGAATCCACGGGTCAAACCCGTAGTTCGAAAGCGAGAGCACGGACTTAGATAGGGACTTTAAGAAACTTGTCATCACAATCGAGCCGATCGGGATGACCACGGCAATGGCCGCATAGGTCGTAATCGCTGCCACGGCAACCCACTTCCACTTGCCGAGTTCGACGATATTCGGACGTGTGGATTTGCCGCTGATGGTCGTAAAGTCTTTGCGACCGAGCATCCAGGTCATGAAAAAGAGTAGACCGTTGGCAATAAACATCAGTGAGGCAGCCAGGGCCGTCGAATCCCGCACGCCTTCGTCGCTACCCATATATAGATACGTGACGATGCGCGTTGTCAGCACTTCGACGTTACCGGGCATACCGACGATGGCCGGAATACCGAAGCAACTGCCGGCTGCGATAAAGACCAGAAGACCGCCGGCCAAAATCGACGGGGCCATCAAGGGAAGCGTCACATTCAAAAGCGTTCTGAAGGGACCTGCGCCCGAAATGCGAGCCGCTTCTTCCAGTGTCGGGTCCATCTTTTCCATCGCGCGCGAAATCGTGATGAAGGCAAAGGGGCTGTAAAAGAGCGTGAGAACCCAAGCAATACCGCCGAACGTGTAGATGTTAAAGGGAGCCGTCTGTAGGTTAAACATCCAGCGGAAAATGTCGTTTAAGTAGCCGACGCTCGGATTCAGAAGTTGTGTCCAGGCAATAGCGCCCACGTAGGGCGGAATCATGTAGCTGGAAATTAAAATCGTGCGGTAAAACTTTTTACCCGGCAAATCCGTGCGTCCGACGAGCCAAGCGAGCGGGAAGGTAATCAGGACACTTGCAACCATCACCAGAAGCGAAAGCTCGACGGTGTTGGTAAGTGCTCGCCAGTTCACATCCAGGCTGTAGACCTCACGGTAGTTTCCCAAATTAATGGTGCCGTCCTTCCACACGGAGTCAATTAAAAGGACTCCCATCGGAAGAATGACAAAGTAAATCAGCAACAACACCGCGAAACTAATAACGATGGTTTTGCTGTTTAAGCGAAAGCGCATACGAAAAACTCCTGCGATAAAACCACAAAAGGCGAGAGACGAAGTCTCGTCCCCCGCCTGTGTGTTTTACGAAACGAAAAGACCCGTCAATTAACGGTCCATCATGCGCTTACGGAAGTTCTCTTTAATCTTCGCGTTGTTATCGGAAAGGTCCTGCCAATCAATCTTGATCTTCGTGGCAGCAATCTTGCTTGTCGGGATCGAGCCCAAGGGCGCTTCAACGTCGCCGCGCACCGGGTGCATCCAGCCCTTAACAACCGCCTGCTGGCCTTCCTTGCCGAGCCACCAGTCCATCAAGGCCTTGGCGCCTTCCGGATTCTTCGTGGTCTTCATGATGGCAATCGGAGAAGGAATCATGATCGTGCCGTCCGTCGGATAGGAAACCGCGAGAGGTTCTTTCTTGGCAACGGAAAGCTTGAGGATGTTTTCTTCCAGAATCATCGCCGCGGCGTATTCACCCGTTAACAGCTTATTTTGAATCGCCGAGTTACCCTGTTCGACCTTCATGCCGTTGGCGGCGAGTTTGTCGAAGTATTCCCAGCCGTACTTTTGGGCCAAGGCACCGACGGCCACATAGGCCGTGCCGCTCAAAAGCGGATTGGGCATGGCAATCTTGCCTTTCCACTTCGGGTCAAGCAGGTCCGTCCAGGACTTGGGCGCATCCTTGGGATCGAGCTTGTCTTTATTAAAGGCAATGATCATGTTGCAGACACGCACGGAGTACCAGGCGCCTTGCGGATCCTTATCGAGGATGACTTTGTCAAAGTCTTTGGCTTTGTACGGGAGGAGAAGCCCCTGTTTTTGGAGTGTGAGGTAGTAAGAGGGGTCGGCAACCATCAATAGGTCCGTGCTGATGCGCTTGGCGCGGATTTCACCGTTCATCTTGGTCATGATGTTTTCGGTGCCGCCTTGGAACCAACTGACCTTCATCTTCGGGAAGGCCTTGGCAACGCTCGGCTTGCACATGTTGTCAACAATATCCGGATACATCGAGGTGTAAACCATCGCTTTACCGGAAACACCGGCCTGGGCAAATCCGACGAAACTCATAGCGGTTGCGGCCACAACGGCGCTTAAAAGAGCACGTTTCTGCATTTACTACTCTCCTTAGGTAATGTGGATAAGGGTTTTTCCGTGTCAAATACGCCGAAAGACGGAGATGCCATCGGACAAACGATTTTCGAAGTGTAACCATTCCCTTTGGTTTTATCCAATAGTTTTATTTGACTCTCGCAACTTGTTTTGTGTCGATAAAGATTGAAAATTATCCTTTTATATCAGATTGTTTGTGAGTTTTATCCTCGACTTTTCCGAATCGAAAACACAAGAAAGTACGGGCGTATTGGTGAAAACCCCTAGAGGGATTCTCAGCTCGGTCTTGCCGTCATTTGCGGGAAAAGGCCCGAAAAAACAACGGAAAACTGTTGCAAAATCGCCTAAAGAGTGCCGAAAATCGGGCTGTTGCCCGCCTGCGACCGTTGCGCTCGGGCTTCGGAGTCCTTAAAGTTCCGCTGAGCACGACGGTCGGTCGGACGATTGCGGGCGAGTTTTCGCACGAGGAAAGTCCGGACTCCGGAGGGTACCGTAGGAGGTAACGCCTCTCCGCCGTAAGGCGAGGATCAGAGCAACAGAGACGAGCCGATTCAGTTCGGGTGAAACGGGCAATCTCTACGGGGAGCAACATCAAATAGGCGGCTGCTTGATTCTGACCCGGAAAAGGCCGCGGGTAGATGGCTTGAGGCGGGGCGTGAGCCCCGCACTAGATGAATGATCGTCAGTGCACCCGATTGTTAATCGGGCGCGCAACATAATCCGGCTTACAGACCGACCTCGTGCCTACTTTGCGATGCGGATACGCGCATCGACGGCAACGGCTTCGCCCGTTGTCTCCGAAATCATCAAGGGGTTGATATCGAGTTCGCACACGTGCGGATACTCACAGGCAAGTTGAGAAAGCCGCAAAAGCGTTTCTTCAATTTGCTCTATTTTGGCAGGCGTTGTTCCGCGCGCACCTTTTAAAAGCGCGTAGGAGCGAACGGAGCGAACCATATCTTTGGCATCGGCATCGGTTAAGGGGGCAACGCGGAACGTAATGTCCTTTAAGACTTCGACGAAAATTCCGCCTAAGCCGAACATCATCAGCGGTCCGTACTGCGGGTCAACCGATAGACCGCAAACCATCTCACGACGCCCTCGGACTTGTTCTTGAATGAGAACGCCCTTAAGACCGACCAAAAGATTCTTTTCCTTGAGTTTTTCCATCAAATCGGCATATTCACGCCGCAGCATCGCCTCATCGGTGATGTTAACGCGCACTCCGCCGACATCGGTCTTGTGCGAGGTGGTCTCGGAAACCATCTTCATGACAACCGGATAGCCGATTTCTCGGGCAGCTGAAAGTGCCTCTTGCTCGGTTGCAGCCAACTTGGCACGGCACACACGAATGCCGCAGGAGGCCATCACATCAAGGCTTTCTTGCGTCGTAAGTTCCTCACGCCCCTGTTGCTTGAGGCTCTCGAAGATGCTTTGAATTTGGGCCGTATCGAACTCAAACGAAGGAACGCGTCCGGCAGGCTTTTTAACCCATTCGCTCTGGCGGCATAGCTGCGCTAAGGCATCGACGGCTTCTTCGGCGTACATAAAGAAGGGAACGTTGGGTTTTGCGTCCGAGAGCGTGCTGAAAAAGGTGTTATCGGTCATAAAGACCCCGATTAAGGGTTTGTCGGGATGTTTTTCTTTGGCTCGGCACACAGCTTGAGCAACGGCCGTGTCTTTAAGACCCAAGAACGGCAGGTAAATCACCAGCGCTGCATCCACACCGGGGTCCGACAAAACGGTATCCAGCGTTTTTTCGTAATGCTCCAAGGGAGCCGAAGCAATCATGTCGACCGGGTTTTTCACGGAGGCTACGGCCGGTAAGAATTCGCGCAAGGCCGATTGAGTTTGCTCCGAAAGGCGCGCCACGGTCAAGCCATGAGCGCTCACGGCATCGGCGGCCATAATGCCCGGGCCCCCGGAATTGGTGATGACGGCAATGCGGTTGCCGGCCGGAAGCGGCGAGCGAGAGAAAACTTTGGCTGTGGCAAATAGACTTTGTAGGGACGTCTCTCGAATGACACCGCACTGCTTTAAGAGTGCGTCTGCAGCTTTATCGGATCCTGCGAGCGATCCGGTGTGGGAACTTGCAGCACTTGCGCCTGCCTCGGAGCGACCGGCCTTTAGAGCCAATATCGGTTTTTTCTTGGAAACACGTTCGGCTGCTTTTCGAAAAGCTGCCGGGTCGGGAATCGATTCCATGTAAAGGAGAATTTGACCGACGTCGTCATCGTTTTCCCAGTACTCGATGGCCGTCGTGGCGTTCACATCGGCTTGATTGCCGATGGAGATAAATTGCGCAAAGCCGATATTCAGGTCCTTGAGGATATTCAAAATACCGCCGCCCAAAGCGCCCGACTGAGAGACAAAGCCGATGTCGCCGCGTTCCGGGAGAGACTCGGCAAAACACCCGTCCATCCGAATGCTCGGATGTGTGTTCACAACGCCTAAGCAATTGGGGCCGATGCAACGCATCTTGTAGTCGCGGCACTTTTTCAAAAGTTCGGCTTCAAGAGTTGCGCCGGCGGCTCCCGACTCCTTAAAGCCGGCGGAAATCACGCACAGACCTCCGACACCCTTTTCGTGGCACTCATCGATGACAGAAAGAACGTGTTTGGCATTGATGACAATGATGGCCAAATCCACGGGACCTTCGATCTCTTTAACGGAGGCGTAGGCCTTAAGACCGCCGATGGTGTCGGCCTTGGGATTGACCGGGTACAAATTGCCGGTAAAGCCGTATTCGGTTAAGCGTTTCAAAATATCCGACCCGATGGTGTGTTCTTTGGTCGAAGCCCCGATCAGCGCAATGCTCTTGGGTTTCATAATCGGATTTAAAGAGGGGAATGGTGACATCAAACTATTCTCCGTGTTTAGGGGTTAAACGGGCTTGTAAGTCGCCTGGGGTTAGGCTTCCGGCTTGTGTTGTGCCGTCAGAAAAAATAATGACAGGTGTCCCGGCAACGCCGAGGCGTCGTCCGAGGGCAAGGTTGCGGTCTAGGGCCGACGCGTCGCACTTTCTTGCTTCACCGGTAGGTTCCTTGCCTTCGAGCATGTAGTCTTGGAAGGCTTTGGCCGGATTTTCTGCGCAGAAAATCTTGCGCGATAAAGCGCGTGACATCGGTGTCGGGTGCAAAAAGTTATAGACCGTCACATTCCCGACTTGACGAATGGACTGCTCTAAAAGTCGGCAGTACGTGCAGCGCGTATCGGTGAAAACGGCAAGGCGCCTCTCGCCTTTACCGTAAACGACTTTGACGGCATCTTGAAGCGGGAGTGTCTCCCAGGAAACCTTCGAAAGCTCGGCTAAGCGCTCCTGCGTCAGATCGCGATTTTTCTTGGTGTCGAGAATGTGACCGGCAAAGACAAAGCGCACCGAGGAATCCACGTAAAAAATCTTTTTATTAACGATGACTTCCCATAGATTCATCATCGTCATTTTTTTCACGCTTTCCGGTTTACTCTGAAACGTTTTTTCAACGGCGCGGGAAACAGCATCGCTCTCGGGAGAGGCAAACGACGAGGCCGAGTAAAAGAGAGCAAGGCTCAGAACAAGGGGCAAAATCCGTTTCAAACGTCTCTCCTTAATGCGGATAGAGGGCGCCTAAGACGCGCAGACCGCGTGCATGGGTGGCTTCGCAGAGGTTGCCCGGGCGACCTTCGATGAAAGCGCGCGCCAGCCAGGCAAATGCCAGGGCTTCAACGTGCATCGGGTCGATGCCGAGCTCGGCGGTTGTAGCCACATGGGCCGGACAGGCAAGCTCGGCGATGCGGTCCAATAGGGCCGTGTTTTTCGTGCCTCCTCCGCATAGATAGATTTCTTGGGCCCCCCGGCAAGCCAGAGCCACGGTTCGGGCCGTAAGCTCCAAAAGGGTTCTTTGAACGTCTTCGGGTTTCTCATCCGTAAGAACGCTTCTAACCCATGCTAAGTTAAATTCCTCACGTCCCGTACTCTTGGGCGGACGACGCATCAGGTACGGATGGCTTAAAAGGCGAGTCAGCAGCGCGTTGCAAACCGTCCCGGTTTTGGCCCAAGCACCTCCTTCATCGAAAGGCGCTCCGGTATTTTCCGCACACCAAGCGTCCATCAGGGTATTGCCCGGCCCGCAGTCAAAACCCGAGACCGGGTAAAAACGTTGCCGCTTTCCCGGTAGCAGCGTGACATTGGCAATGCCGCCTAAGTTCACGACGGCACGCGGTGAATCGGATGAAAAAAGAGCTTTGTGAAACGCCGGAACCAGCGGAGCTCCTTCGCCCTCGGCTGCCAGGTCCCGTGAGCGAAAATCTGCAACGACATCGATGCCCGTTAACTCGGCCACAAGCGCCGGATAGTTTAACTGTAGGCTCCAGCCCTTGGCCGGACGGTGTCGTACGGTTTGTCCGTGGACACCTACGGCTCGCACGTCGTTGCGCGGAATCTGTGTGGCATCGACAAGGTCAAGAGCAATCTCGGCATAAAGGCGTCCGAGCGTGACCGTCAAATCCCCGGCGCGCTCGATTTCATTGTCCCCGGGCGTACATAGAGAGCTAAGAGCGCCTCGCAACTCGGTCGGATATGGGGCAAACAGGTGTCCGATAACGCGCGGTTTCTTGCCGGAAAAGTCGGCGGCAACGGCATCGACACCGTCTAAGCTCGTACCCGACATCAGGCCGATGTAAAGGGACTTATCGTGTTCGTGTTGATTCATTAGGTTTTGCTCCGGAGACTTGCACGCGTCGCAGCAGCGAAAGCTTTTCCTGCAAGGGCGCAATGCGTGCTTCCATTTTTGCAATCTGATACGCAGACAAGGTCTTCGTATCCGGAAGTTTGGCCGTCATCGGGTTAATTTGGGTTCCGCTCATAATGAGTTCGTAGTGCAAGTGGGGACCGGTTGCCAGGCCTGTCTGTCCGACCTTACCGATTTGTTCGCCGTGGAGAACATCGCTTCCCACTCGAATGTTCTGGGCAATACTCGATAAATGAGCATACACCGTCTGGCAGTCCGGGCCGTGCTGAATGCGAATGTATTTGCCGTAGCCAGTACCTAGGCCCGCAAAGACCACTTTACCGTCCGCGGCGGCGCGTACCGTCGCTCCCCACGGGGCCCTAAAGTCCGTTCCTCGGTGCGGGCGCAACACGCCGGTAATCGGGTGGCGACGTAGCGGTGCAAATTCGGAACTGACCTTTTGCACATCCAAGGGAACACGCATGAAGGTTCGTCGCGTCAAAGTTCCTTTGCTGTCGTAGTAATTGCCGCCTTGGTTGTCATCGGGAAACCAGAAAAATTCCCGCGTTTTGCCGTCTTTTTCAAATTGCATCGCCAGAAGTTTGCCGATACGTACGAAATTGCCGTCGATGTATTTGCTCTCGTAAATGACACGAAACGCTTCGCCTTGCGCCAGGTTATTGACGACATCGCGGTCGTAGTCAAAGGCCGCATGCATTTGCGCAATGACGGCTGTCGGGATATTGCTTTTTTGAAGACTCGTGCTCGGAAGTCCCCGAACCGTTCCCTCGGCCATCACAAGCTGAACGTCATAGGAAAAGGGCTTTTCCGTGACAGTGAGGCCAGAGGCCTCTCGCGCCACTTCCAGAACTTTTGTCGTCGTGTCATCGTCGATGTAAAGCCGCAAGGACACAAGTCCTCCGCTTTCCAAAGTCGAGGCGGTGACGTATTGCCCGGGTCTCGGGCTTAAAAGAGCACGGGCGGTAGCCTTTTTTTCAATAAATGCGGCGGCATCGGCATCACGAATTCCTAAGCGCGATAAAAGCGAACGCAAGGTATCCGAACTTGTCACATACGTTTCGTGCATGACCGAGTCGTCTTTTTTTCCGATGGATTCCATCTGCGATCGCAAATCGGGTAGGCGAATTTCCAGACTTCTTTGTACGCGGGCTATGTGCTGCTCGGGAACATCGGTTGCCGTTGTCCCCGGGCCCGAAGGCGTCAGGACCAAAAGGGCCACAACGGCAAGAGGCGTCACTAAAGCCGCCGCCCCGATCATTACGGAGGTACGCAGGGGCGTTTTGGCACACGTCGGGGTGTGCCGGGCTAAAAAAGACGCTGCGCTTTTACTGATGTGTCGCAGTTGTTTTCCGACTAAATCCGGAGAGGTCATCTAGAAAAAGGAATCCGTGTCACCCCCAAAGGGGACTTTTTACCCGTGTAATTCAAACGGTCCATTATAATAAAGCACCGTATTTTTTCCGTTTTTACACCCGCTCAAGGCGGGTGAAATCTTTACGAGATATTTCAATGGCTGACGAGGCAAAGACAGAAGAAAAAAAGTACCCGGTGACGCCGGAAATTACCGAGGCGATGGCCACGATTCGTCGCGGTGTCGATACGCTTCTTTTGGAAAGCGAATTAGAACAGAAACTCGCTCGGTCTCGAGTGACCGGCAAACCCCTGCGCTGCAAGTTAGGCCTGGATCCCACGGCGCCCGACATCCACGTCGGTCACACGGTGGTGTTAAATAAATTACGCCAACTGCAAGACTTAGGGCACACGGTGATTTTCCTAATCGGAGATTTTACGGCAGCCATCGGCGATCCTTCGGGGCGAAACGCCATGCGCCCGCCCTTGTCGCCCGAGCAGATTCAGGAAAATGCCCAGACGTACTTGGCACAAGCCGGGCTCGTGTTGGATCTTGCCAAAACCGAAGTGCGTTATAACTCCGAGTGGAACAATGCTTTAGGGGCCACGGGGCTCATTCGTCTTTGCTCGCGCTACACCCTTGCTCGCCTTTTAGAGCGCGATGACTTTGCCAAGCGCTACGAGCAGGGCGTTCCCATTGCCATGCACGAGATGATTTATCCCTTAATGCAAGGGTATGACTCGGTGGCCCTGCAAAGCGATATCGAACTCGGGGGATCCGATCAGCGCTTTAACCTTATTGTCGGACGTGAATTGCAGCGACAGTACGATCAGGAGCCGCAGTGCATTCTGACGATGCCGCTACTAGTCGGCTTGGACGGCGTCAATAAGATGAGTAAGAGTAAGCACAACTACATCGGCATCACCGATACGCCCGATGAGATGTTCGGAAAGGTGATGAGTATTTCCGATACGCTCATGTGGAATTGGTATGACTTGCTGAGTCTTCGGTCCAACAGTGAGATTCAGACGCTTAAAGACGAATGCCAAAACGGGCGCAATCCGCGCGATGCGAAGGTGGCGCTTGCCAAGGAGATTATCGAGCGCTTCCACAGCAAGAAGGATGCCGATGCCGCCGAAGCCGAATTCAATTTGCGTTTTCGTGCCGGAGCGGTCCCCTCGGACATTGCGTCCGTGACGGTCGCGGCTCCCGAAGGCCAAATCGGTATTGCCCGCATGATTAAAGAGGCCGGCTTGGCGCCGAGCAACGCCGAGGCTAATCGCAACATCGAACAGGGCGGCGTGCGTATCGAAGGCGAGCGCGTGACTGACAAGGGGCTTCAGATGGGGCCCGGGACCTACACGGTTCAGGTCGGTAAACGCCGTTGGGCAAAAGTGACGGTTGTGGCCGGGAGTGAGAAATGATTGTTGTCTTACAGCGCGTCACACAGGCGCACGTGACGATTGAGGATAAAACGGCCGGTCAAATCGGCAAGGGACTCATGGTTCTTGTGTGTGCCGAACGGGGTGATACGGATGAAAAGGCGCGTCTTTTGGCGCAGCGGCTGTTACGGTACCGCGTTTTCGAGGATGAAAACGGCAAGATGAATTTGTCGGTGACGGACGTCAAGGGCGGACTGTTACTGGTCTCCCAATTTACGCTGGCTGCCGATACGACACGCGGCAACCGTCCGAGTTTTACGCCGGCAGCGCCCCCCGATGAAGGTAAGCGGCTTTTCGATATCTTTGTGCAAGAAGCCGAAAAGAGCGGCCTGACGGTTCAGACCGGTAAGTTCGGAGCCTACATGCGCGTTTCTCTTGTTAACGACGGTCCCGTGACCTTTACGTTACGCAATTAATTCGGATTCTCGCTTGTCATTCGGTCTTTGACGCTTAAAAGCGGAAGCGTCAGGCGCATTTTTAGGCCGTGCGGGGTGATGTTTTCAGCATTGAGCGTGCCGCTGTGACGGATGGCGGCGCGCTTAGCAATGGCCAAACCTAATCCGAATCCGCTTCCTGTTGCCTGATTGCTTCCGCGCACAAAGGGTTCGAAAAGTCGAGCGATATCGCTTTCGGCAATGCCCGGGCCCGAATCACAAATCTCCACGGTAACCATCCGGTCCGTTTTCCGAGCGAGAACGGACACAGTGGTGCCTGCCGGAGAAAAGCGCAACGCATTGCGAATGAGATTTTCCAGAGCACTGGCAATCGAATCAATATGGGCGAGCACCGGAAGCGCGGCATCGGAGGTAAGCGTCACGCGCACGTTCTTGGCACTTCCTTCAAAATCAGCGTCTTCCACGATGGTTTCTAAAATCGGCACCAAGTCGGTTGTCTCAAAGTGCATCGGGGCGTTCTCATCGAGCCTGGCGTAGGTTAAAAGCGCCTCAACGAGGGTATCCAGGTTTGCCACTTCCTCTTCGATGCGCTCGACGGCTTGACGGCTTTTTGTCGGGTCCTTTTCAAGAAGAGCCAGAGCAACGTCAATGCGCGCCAAGGGGCTTCTTAACTCATGGCTTACGTCGTGAAAGAGCGTCTTTTGTCGTTTCAGGAGCCCGTTGATTTTTTCTGCCATGGCGTCGTATCGCTTCGCTAGATCCCCGATTTCATCGTAGTTATGCCCGACAAGCGGCGCAATTCGATCTCCGAAATTGCCCTCTGCAGCCCGTCGCATGGCCCAGTCGAGTTTGCGGATGGGCTTTGTAAAGTTCCATGCGAGGAGCCCGGCGACAAGGGCCGTCGAAAAGAGAGCCAAAAGCACATGCACCCACCACGGCGTGCGCCAAAACGCCATGCCCCAGAAATGTTTGGGTTTATCGGTGCGAACGGCAATGAAACGAAGCGGCTCGCCGGCAATCGTTTTTGTCACAATACGCGAGGAGACGACCGGATCCGTAAGCTGCGCCTGTGCTTTGTTCGGAAGCGTGCGTCCGGAGATTTCTTCTCCGGTTGCAGTGAGGACGAAAATCGCAGGACGGACATTGCGTTTTTCATCCAAAAGCCATTTGATGAGAACATCTTTTCCGCCCCACTGAGCGATACCGAGAGCGGTGTTCACGGCTCGCTGGCCGGGAAATTCAAAATCCACGGTCTCAAAGGCGCTGGCGGCATACTTTTGATAGCTCGCACTGATAATCCAGACACAAAGACCGAGCACCAGGAAAACACTTAAAAGTCCGGTAAAGAGCTTTAAAAAGATGCCGCTGAAAGGTCGGTGTTTCATGGTGCGGCCGGCTCGTTAAAAATGAATTGGTACCCGATGCCGCGAATGTTTTCAATGCAAAAGCAATCGGGTGCTGCGGCGGCGAGTTTTTTACGCAGAGCACTGACGTGTACGTCAACGGTGCGATCGAAACGCCCCATGGCACGCCGCAAAACCGTCGCATAGATGTCGCTTTTGGCAACGGGTTTTCCGACGTTTTCGGCAAGCATCTGCAAAAGTGCCATCTCGGTTCCCGTAAGCGTCAACTCTTTCCCTTGCACGGTCGTTTTACGGTGCACGGTATCGATTGTGAGCGGCCCGACCGCCACAAGCGAGGTCGTTTCTTTTTTCGGGCTCATGGCGCGACGCAAAATCGCACGCATGCGCGCCACGAGTTCGCGCGGCGGACAGGGCTTGGCCACATAGTCGTCGGCCCCGAGTTCCAATCCCACGATGCGGTCAATCGAATCGCCTTTTCCCGTGAGCATTAAAACGGGGGTGTCGTATTTTTCGCGAATGCGGGCGAGGACTTCGGTTCCCGTCATGCCCGGCATCATCACGTCGAGAATCACCAAATCAAAGCGCGATTGGGCAAGTTTAGCGAGCGCCAGAGCTCCGTCGCCGGCAGCCTCAGTGATAAATCCTTCCAAAGACAGATAGTCCACTAAAAGCGTCACCAGCGCCTTGTCATCGTCAACGATGAGAATCCGAGGGTTTTGCGTACTCATGTCAAGATTTTTGAAAAAGTCGAAATTTTTGCTACCCAATCATGGCACGAAACAGGAGCCCTGTCATAAGGGCAAAACTCAAAAGTGCAACTCTTTGCATTTCTTTACGCGTAACGCAGGGTCGGATTTACGCAAATCTCGATACCATGTTCGACAAAGATTCGAGTAACTTTCGGCGAGTACGTTCACACATGACGCGCAAAATGTTTTTTTCCAATATCACACTGGCAGTGGGACTTGTCGCCCTTTTAGCCGGGTGCGCTTCCTCCTCTTTTTTTTCCGAGCAGAATAAAGTCCTTGCCGGTACGCACTGGAACGCACCGGTTCCGGTCAGTTCCGGTCCCGCTCTTAAGGATGCGCGTGCATGGTGGCAGGCATGGAACGATCCGATGCTTTTCGGACTGATTCAAAAGGCCCTTGACGCCAATACCGATGTGCAAACGGCCTTAGCGGACATGAAGGCTGCGGCAGCGCTTTCGGATGCGGCAACAGCCGAACTTTTCCCGACGGCCTCCCTTTCGGGCGATGCGTCGCGGCAGCACCGCTCGGGCTCGACGACGGAAAGTTACGCAGCTCAAGCAGGAGCGTCGTGGTCTTTTTCGCTTGTCGGCGGAAACATTGCCGCTCGTCGTGCTGCCGCGCGCGAGGCGATGGCAAGTGCCTTTTCGGTTGAAGATGTCAAGATTGCCGTTGCGTCCGAAGTGGCTCAAAACTACATTAATTGGCGCCTTGCCGGCATGAAAACGGCATCGGCTCGTGCGACGTTAAGAAATTACGAACAGATTCTTGAAATCGCCTCTTGGCGCCTGAAAGCCGGCCTGGCCACGCAAACGGAAGTCGACCAAGCGCACGCCGAGCGCAACTCGGCGGCCGCCAGGATTCCGTCCTATGAGGCCTCGCAAACCAAATACAAAAATGCGCTGGCTCGCCTTTGTGTGATGAATGCATCGGACATTGCCGACTCGCAAGGTGAAAAGATTCCGACTTTACCGGCCTCGCTCGTTGTCTCGATTCCGGCGCAGACTTTGCAGCAGCGACCGGATATGCGAGCGGCCGAGTATGCCGTGCTTGCCGCGTCCGATCGTTTGTATGAGGCTCGTTCCCAATGGTTCCCGACCCTAAAAATTACGGGAAACCTCGGCACTCAGGCTGCCGCAATCGGCGCTTTGGGGGCGAGCGGAACCGGCATTGCGGCCTTGGTCGGGGCGCTTTCCATGCCGCTTTGGAATTGGAACGAACAAGTCCTCGCAGGAAAGCAAAAAGAAACGGCCTTGGAAAAGGCGCAGATTTCTTACACAGCAACGCTTGTGAAGGCTTTGGAAGAAACGGAAAACGCCTTAACCGGCATTCATGCTGCACAAAAGCGCCAAGAGGATTTGTCGCAGGCCCTTTTATCGGCCGAGAGCGCCGCCGCGCTGGCGCTCGCTCAGTACAAGGCAGGCCTTGAGGACTATCAGACCGTTCTTAGTACCGAACGCTCGGTGATTTCATCGCGCGAGACGATTGAAGAAAACAAGGCAGATCTTGCCACGCAATACGTCAAACTCTTTACAGCATTGGGCGGCGGGTATCAGGTCCCTCAAAGCGATAGCAATTTATAAAGTAGGAAGGTTCCCATGAGCGATTTATCTCAAACGAAAGAAAAACTTTTCGGCAAGGCCAAAACTATGCCCGTGTGGAAACGCGCAGCGTGTGCGGCAGGTGTTGCTGTCGTGTGCCTTGCGCTCTGGTGGACCTTTTCCGGCGCGCCTGAAAAGGTCTCCTACATGACAAAACCGGTACAAACGGGGGACCTCATTGTCACGGTTTCGGCAGACGGGACACTCAAACCCGTACGGACCGTCTCCGTGGGCTCGGAGCTCTCGGGCATCGTCTCGCGAGTGAACGTGGACGTTAACTCCGTTGTGAAGGTCGGCGATGTACTCATTGAACTCGACTGCGCAAAACTCGAAAGCGCTGTCAATCAAGCTAGAGCGACTCTTACGAGTGCTGAAGCAAAACTCCTGGAAGCCCAAGCCGTTTACGCGGAAGCCAAGGCTAAGCTCGCGCGCTACGAGGAATTAAATCGCACCTCGGCGGGAAAGATGCCTTCACGTGCTCAACTCGATGAGCAGCGTGCGACAGTTAAGAAAGCCCGTGCCGGGATTGCCGTCGCTCAGGCCAGTATCGATGACGCAAAAGCTACACTGCAGACAAATGAGACCAATCTTTCGAAAGCTTTTATTCGCTCCCCGGTAGACGGCGTTGTTCTCACACGGTCCGTGGAGCCCGGCTATGCCGTTGCAGCGAGTTTGCAGGCTGTCGAACTCTTGACGGTTGCCACGGACTTACACGAATTGGAACTGCAGGTCGATGTCGACGAGGCCGATGTCGGAGAGGTGAGGCCCGGACTGAAAACAACCTTTACGGTTTCGGCTTACCCGGACCGTCCTTTCCCGGCAACGCTCACGAAGGTGGCCTACGGGGCCTCGTCCGGTACCGACAAGGTCGTGACGTACACAACGTACCTTGCTGTGAAAAACCCGGAACTTAAACTGCGCTCAGGCATGACGGCTACGGCAATCATCGAGACGGCTCGCAAAAACGACGTGCTTTTAGTTCCCAATACGGCACTCAGATTTCGGCCTGAAGTGAAGACGCAAAGCGACTCGGCGACACGTTTGATGATGCCCGGTCCCCGACACGCGGGTCAAAAGACCGTCAAAGAAACGACGCGTGCTGTTTCCGGGCAAAGTCGCACGGTCTATGTTCTCAATCAAAAGGGTGACGCCGTTAAGCGCGATGTGAAAACCGGCATGACCGACGGAACCATGACGGAAATCCTCTCGGGCGATTTAAAAGCCGGGGACAAGGTCATCATCAGTCAGTTAAAAAAGAATAACTAATTGAAATCGATAAGGAATCCATCCGATGACGCCTTTAATTGAATTAAGCGATATTCATAAGCGCTACGGACAGGGACCGGCCGCTTTCGAAGCCCTAAAAGGTATCGACTTGACGATTGCGCGCGGAGAGTTCGTTGCCATTATGGGTCCCTCGGGCTCGGGTAAATCGACGACGATGAATATCATCGGGGCCTTAGATCGCCCTACGAGCGGAGAGTACCTTTTCGACGGCGTGCATGTCGAGTCTTTAAACCGCGATGAGCGGGCGCTTTTGCGGCGGCTTTACATGGGTTTTGTGTTTCAGGGCTTTAATCTGCTTGCTCGAACGACGGCGCTTGAAAACGTGGAGTTGCCGCTCCTTTATCGTGGGTCACCGGCTAAAGAGCGACACGAGGCGGCACGTGCGGCTTTAGATCGCGTGGGGCTGCTGCGTTGGGAGCGCCATACGCCGGCTGAACTTTCGGGCGGTCAGCAGCAACGCGTAGCCATTGCACGGGCCATCGTGACGCACCCGCTTTTGCTTCTTGCCGATGAGCCGACGGGAAGCCTTGATAGTAAGCGAAGCATCGAAATCATGGAACTATTGACGGATCTAAACAAAACCGAAGGTATTACGGTCGTGCTCGTGACACATGAACCCGATATGGCCTCTTACGCTTCTCGGTGCATTCGTTGTGTGGACGGACGCATTGCAAGCGATACGCGTACGGGAGGACGGGATGCTCGCTAACGCGTTTTTGCTGGCGTGTCGCCAGATTTGGCGCAACCCGATGCGCTCGCTTTTAACCGTTCTCGGGATTGTGATCGGTGTTGCCGCCGTCATTACGATGGTCACGGTCGGAAACGGCACGACAACGTCGGTGCGCGAACAAATTGAAAGCCTCGGCGGCAATCAGTTGGTGTTGCGTCCGGGGCAACGCCTGGGACCGGGCGGGTCGGCAGGAGCTCCTTCCTTTAAGCTTGCCGATATCAAGGCGATTGAAAATCAGGTCGGCGGCGTTGTCTCCGTTGCGCCTCGCGTCACGCGCACGACGATTGTGGTCGGAGAAGGGAAAAACTGGTCGACATCGGTGACCGGAACGACAAACGAGTACTTTACGGCCGACAATCGCACCCTCGCAGAAGGACGCTTCTTTGAGGAGGCGGAGGAAAAGGCCGGGTCGGCCGTCTGCGTCATCGGTCAGACCATACGCCGGGAGCTTTTCGGAGAAGATACCCCGGTTATCGGCAAGATGCTTCGCGTCAAGAGTTTTTCCTGTCGCATTGTGGGGCTTTTAACGGAAAAGGGATCGGCCGCAATGGGGGGCGACCAAGACGATATCGTTGTGATTCCCTTTAATACGGCCGCAAGGCGCTTAATCGGCAGTAACCGCGTGAGCATGCTCTCGGTAGCCGTGGACCCGGCAAGTGACCGCGAAATGCTCAAAAGTTCCTTAAAGGAACTCATGCGGGAGCGTCGTTCTCTTTCGAGCACCGATGCGGATAATTTTCAGATTATGGATACGGCGGAAATTGCCGATACGGTGGCCTCAACGACCAAGATCTTAACAACGCTACTGGGGGCCGTTGCTGCCGTCAGTCTCCTTGTGGGCGGCATCGGTATTATGAATATCATGCTTGTCTCGGTCACGGAGAGAACCAGAGAAATCGGCGTACGACTGGCAATCGGCGCAACCGAGCGCGAAGTTTTGCTGCAGTTTTTGATTGAAGCCATCGTGCTCGGGTGCTTGGGAGGCCTACTCGGCATTGTTATTGCTTTTGCCGCATCTTGGGTTTTGGCTTCGCTCATGCAGGTGCCCTTTGCGTTTTATCCGGGGATTAATTTGCTGGCCTTCGGGTTTGCCGCGTTAACCGGCATTGTTTTCGGATATTTCCCGGCCAGGCGCGCTGCGCGACTTGACCCCATTGAGGCGGTCCGGCACGAATGACGGTGACAGATTCGTTCAAGGTCGTAACCGGTTAACGAAAGAGCGGCTAAAAAATGTCATGTATACGGAAGGCGTCGTGCATGCGACGGTTTTCCCCGATTTGCCTCATAATCGGATAAGAAAAAAGGGATGTCGCCGTGCGCGATATCCCTTTTTATAGGCTAAAGACCGAAAGCTTTAGAACGGAACATCATCCTCTTCAAGCGTATCAACCGTCGGCTGCGTTGCCGGCTGGGGCTGAGGGGCGGGGCGCGAAGCAGGTTGCGTCTGGCGGAATTCGCGTCTCGGAGATTCAAAAGAATCGGATGAGGTTCCCGACGACTGCCCCCGAGAGCCTAAAAGCTGCAAGGTTTCGCAGATAATTTCGGTCTGATACCGCTCGATGCCTTCCTTGTCCGTGTATTTACGGGTGCGAAGGCGCCCTTCGATGTAGGCAGGACTTCCCTTTTTCAAATACTGCTGGGCGATTTCCGCCTGGCGACCGAAAAAGACAACGCGATGCCATTCGGTCTCCTCCTGGGGTTGCCCTTGACTGTCCTTGTAGCGACGGCTTGTGGCAACGATAATGTGGCAGATAGCGGTATTGCCGTCTGCGGTATAACGGGTTTCAGGGTCTCGGCCTAAATTGCCGATTAAAATCACTTTATTCACGGAAGCCATAACAAATCTCTCGTACCAAAAAACCAAACACGTGTCGACAAAGTTTGCTCATGCGCTTCGAGCAAGTTTCTCGACTTCACGAGCCGTATTGTATACGGCATTGTTCATTTCTTCGGAGGTTTGCGAAAAAAGAACGTTCGTCTTTTCGGAGGAGAGCGCTTAAGGCCTCATGGCCGGGGAACTTCGGCAGAGCGTCTGAAAGAGTTGAGCAAGCCGGAAAAAGGTGCCGTCGGAGCTTTTCGGTGCTCGGTTTCAGGGCACTCTGCTCAAGTACAAAGACATCTAATTTTTAAGACACCCGATCGGTACAACGAAGACGCCGTCTTTTCTCTTGTAGGCAAAGCGTCCGACTGCCGTCTCTTGCCGCAAACGGCAGGGACCGGGATTCGGAGGAAAAAAGGTGTTCGTTTGCAACGGCGGTGTGCTAAATTGGTTTGTTTCCCCTTCTTTTTGCTTTTTCGAGTGGCTTGATGGAAAAAATTCATGTTATCGGAGCCAGAACGCATAATCTGAAAAACATTACGACGGAGATTCCTCGTGGAAAGCTCGTTGTGATTACCGGCCCCTCGGGGTCTGGAAAGAGTTCACTTGCCTTTGATACGGTGTATGCCGAAGGACAGCGGCGGTTTTCTGAAAGCCTTTCGGCGTACGCCCGGCTTGTGCTCGGCACTCAGGCACGAGCCGATGTCGATGCGATCGAGGGGCTGACGCCCACGGTGGCATTGGCACAAAATCGAACCCGAGCCGGCTCCCGTTCGACGGTCGGAACGCTCTCGGAAATTAATGACTATGCGCGGCTTTTGTTTTCTCGAGCTGGAAAGGCCTACTGCCCCGAGCACCATGTTCCGTTGGTCAAAAGTGCCGTCCATGACATGGTCAAGGCGGCGCTTCTGTGCGGGGAAGGCACGAAGGTCGCCGTTTTAGCTCCCTTGCCCGAGTCTTTTTTCTCCGACCGAAGTAAGGCCGTGCGAGAACTCCGTCGCTTAGGATTTGTGCGTCTTTACTTAAACGGAGCCTTTGTCACCGTCGAGGAGTTTTCTTCGCTTCCGGGGGATGCGATTCTGAAAGACGCCGCTGTTGTGGTCGATCGGTTGCGTGTGTCCGATGCCTCTCGCGTGCGCCTTGCCGAGAGTTTCGAGACCGCTTGCGCGCTCACCGGCGGCCGAGCGGCTTTTTTGGAGCTTGATACCGGGAAGGCTCACACCTATAGCGAACACTACGGATGCCCGATTTGCGGCTTTACGGTCCCGGATTTAACACCGGCCTTTTTTTCCTTTAACAATGCCTTAGGAGCCTGCCCGCGCTGTCAGGGAACGGGGATTCTAGAAGATTTTGACGAAGCTCTTTTGGTGCGCGATCCTACACTCACGCTCAGGCAGGGGGCGGTCTGCGGGTTTAGTGCGAGCAATACGCAAGCGTTCTCGGAGCTCTTAAAACTAGCAAAGGAAACGGATTTATCTTTGGATACGCCCTGGGACAAACTTCCCGACGCATCGCGACACATCGTTCTTTACGGGAAAGAAAGCAAGGGAAAGTGCATTTTCGAAGGCGTCATCGAGCAATTAAGGCGTCGATGGCACAGAGCTCGCAGTGAGGCCGTAAAGACCGGTATGTCGGTTTTGCGCTCTCGACGGACGTGTCCGGAATGCGGTGGTTCACGATTGCGGCGTGACATGCAATGCGTTTACATCGGCGAGGATTCGGCTCGTATCAATATTGTGGATTTTTCCGAGATGACTCTGGAAAAACTCAAAAAGCACCTAAAAACGATGGTCTTTAGCGCTTCGACTCAGGTCGTTGCGGCACCGCTTATCAGAGAAATCGATAAACGCTTAGGGTTTCTCATCGATGCCGGGCTCGGGTACCTGACGATTTCGCGCCCGATTGCAACACTTTCAGGCGGCGAGTTGCAACGAATTCGTCTTGCCGGGCAACTCGGATCGGGCCTGTCGGGTGTGACGTATGTTTTGGATGAACCCACAGTCGGACTGCATCCGCGTGATACGGCCCGACTTTTAAAAATTCTGCGCGACTTGGTCAATGTCGGCAATTCCGTTCTTGTCGTCGAGCACGATGCCGATGTGATTGCCGCGGCTGATTGGGTGATTGATATGGGGCCGGGAGCGGGGCGTGCGGGCGGTACGATTGTGGCGCAAGGAACTCCTGAGCAAATTCTCAAGGATTCTCATTCGTTGACGGGCGCGTATCTGAGCGGCAAAAAACGCATCACTCCGCCCCGGGAAAAACGCTTTTTCAAGGGAAAAACGCCGTTTCTCACCATTTACGGCGCAACAGGACGGAATTTAAAAAACGTCACGTGCTCGATTCCCTTGGGGGCTCTTACGGCCGTTACCGGAGTTTCGGGATCGGGCAAAACGACGCTCATTCTCGAAACACTGGCACAAGCGATGCGTTGCCGCTTGTACGGCGCCAAAGATAAACCGCAACCCTTTGCGGCCATTGACGGGGCGGAAGAAATCGATAAAGCGGTGCTTGTCGATCAAAGCGCTTTGGGACGAGCCGGGCGCGCAACCCTTGCGACCTATACGGGTGTGATTGTTCCCATTCGTGCGCTTTTTGCCCAAACTCCGATGGCGCGCGAGCGCGGTTACGAGGCAGGACGCTTCTCATTTAACGTTGCCGGAGGACGGTGCGAAGCCTGCTGCGGAGAAGGAGAAACCAAAATCGAAATGGGTTTTTTGCCGCCCGTTTTCGTCAGATGTCCGGTTTGCCTCGGTAAACGCTTTAACGCCCAAACGCTTGACGTGCGCTTTAAGGAAAAAAGCATTGCCGATGTTCTAGATATGACCGTTTCCGAGGCCCTGGAGTTTTTCAGTGCACAACCGGAAATCGAGCGGCGCTTGCGCTTTATGGTCGATATCGGCTTAGGGTACATGCGACTCGGGGAAAGGGCCGACACGTTTTCCGGCGGGGAGGCCCAGAGGATTCGCCTGGCGGAGGAACTCTCGAAAAAATCGACCGGCAAAACACTCTATATCCTGGATGAACCGACGACGGGGCTACATTTTCAGGACGTGATGTACCTACTAAGAGCTTTGGAATCCTTAACGGAGCAGGGAAACACCGTCGTGGTTATCGAGCACGATTTAAACGTGGTTGCTTCTTGTGATTGGGTGATTGATTTGGGCCCGAACGCCGGAGAAGAGGGAGGCAAAGTTCTTGCTCAAGGTAGGCCGCACGAGGTTGCATCGAATGCTTTAAGTGTGACAGGGCCTTTCTTGAAGCCTTACCTACGCTAGGTGAGGGTGAGCGTTACACCCGCATACGAAAAATCCCGGATAAACCGGGATTTTTCGTGCAATACGTAAGATAAAACCGAAGAATTACTTATTGATGGACCAGACGGTCGTCGGTGTGTAGCGCACGGCCGATTGCTGGCTTTCAACAAGGGATTTACCCGTCGAGTAGAACGACCAGGCCGTGAGGGATCCGCAGACAATCATCGCGAGAGCGACAATGACCATTCCCTTGCGAAGACCGTTGCAACGACCCTTGATCACATCCCACTTAACGGCGAGACGATATAGACCGATCATGCCGTGCAATTCCGTGACAATCAGGAAGATTAACGTCCAATCTAGACCCATGCTGAAGGTGTGAACGGCGGAAAGGTTGGGATCTAAGCCCGCGGGGTTGCAAATCATGCTCATCAAGTGCGGGAAGACCAAGGCGGTCAAAAGGACACCCGTGACAATCTGGATGCGCCAGAGCGAGGAATCGGAGTGGTGCAACATCGTGATATGCGCATTGACGTCACGGCACTGCTTGTAGGAAGTCGGGAAGCGACGCAGAGCGCACAGAGCATGCAAAATCACGCAGAGCATGATAAAGCCGATAAAGAGCACGTGAAGCCAGAGCTGTTCATGACCGAAAATCGGTGTCCCGCCGGAAATCTGAATCAGATTCCAGAACGTATCTTTGCCGATTTGCATCGAGCTTGTAAACGCCATGTGGCAGAACAGGAATAAGCCGAGAATCAATCCTGTTACCGACTGTGTGACGTCACAGTAGGCAGGCCACTTGCTCGCGCGTTTGGCATCTTTCAGAGTCACACCGGCGATGATTTCCGGACCGGTCGGTGTGTGCGCACGTAATTCTTGCTGAGGAGTCATTTTGTTTTCCTTGAATTTCATAAAGCACGAGTGCGAAGCGGTCTGCCCCGCTCGTCTGCCGACATGATGCTCCCTTCGGGAGTTTCGTATTTGATAAATGTCAAAGTTGTAACGTTTTTTTGCAGCCGAACGTGTATTTAAAAGGCATTTTGTTCCGTATATCGGTACAGATATCAAAAACCCTAGTAATAGCCCTTGGTTTTCTGAAAAATTGCGCAAAGGCTCTCACAAGAAGCCGGCGGTCGAGCATCGCAAAAAAGCCTGCGCTTCCGGCATCGGAAAGGCAGGCTTTCAAAAGCGATTGAAACAGAATTACTTGGTACCGAACAGTCGGTCTCCGGCATCGCCCAACCCCGGAACAATGTAGGCGTTCTCGTTTAAGCGCTCGTCTAAGGCGGCAACCCAAATTTCAATCTTCGGGTGACGCTCGAGCATGACCTGAACGCCTTCGGGGGCAGCCACAAGAGCCAGGAACTTAATCGAGTCGGCGCTCACGCCGCGCTTTAACAACACCTCGACGGCGTGGGCGGCCGAGAAGCCTGTGGCCATCATCGGATCGCAGACGAAAAAGAGGCGATCGGTTACGTTCGGCAGACGCACCAAGTACTCAACCGGGCGCTTATTTTCATCGCGGTACATACCGATGTGACCGACGCGAGCCGAGGGCATCAATTCCAAGAGCCCGTCGCTCATGCCGAGACCGGCACGCAAAATCGGAACAATCACCTGTTTTTTACCGGCCAAGGTCGGCGCTTCCATCTCCGAAATCGGCGTTTCAATCTTGCGACTCGAAAGCGGCAGGTCACGCGTTAACTCATAGCCCATGAGAACGGTGATTTCTTTTAAAAGCTGGCGAAAGACGTTGGTACTCGTCTCTTTTTGCCGCATAATGGAAAGTTTGTGCTGAATTAACGGATGGTCAACGATATGCAGATTGGGAAAACGCGAATCAGTTTTCATAAGAGACCTCAAAAAACGGTTGCGACAAAACCATACAGGGAAGACTTCAACCGATAAAGTTTCTCTGCGACGCTCAGGATTATAGCGAGGGCTTGTTAAGAAATTTTCAAATCGTTCGATTCAAAGCCTGCGGGCTCGTACATTTGCCCATTGAGTTTTTCAGGTTCTCTGACTAGACTTGCCGAAACATCTTTTTTCCTTTTTGTCATTGAGGATGCCATGTCGATTCGAACCGTTGTCATTTTGCTGTTGTGCATTTTGAGCGCTGTGTTTTTAGCGGTCAATTGGTCCGGAATTGTGGCTCCGGTTCCGGTGAACCTGCTTTTTACGCAAGTGCAGGCGCCGCTCGGATTGATTCTGTTCGTTGTCTTGGGCTTGCTTATTGTGGCGTGCCTGCTTTGGTCCATTATGCAGCAGGCCGCCGTGCTCGTGGATATTCGCAAGGCCTACCGGGAAGCGCGAACCAACAAGCGCCTGGCGGAAGATGCCGAGCAGTCGCGTCTTGAAGCATCCACCAAAACGGTGACGCAGGAGTTTGCCGATCTTTCGCAGGCCATGAAGACCGAATCGGAAAAAACCGTGGCAGCCCTTACGGCCCTAACGGAAGAGGTTCGGACGCTGCAAACGAACCTCAAGTCGCTCGATGCCAAGATGGTGACGATTGCCCAAAGTCACGGGATTGAATTGCCGTCCGAAGAGCCCCCGAAACGTCGCCATCCGTTCTTTGATTTTTTCAGCAAGAAGACCGACAAGGTCGAACAAAGCGAAGAGCCTAAGCCTGCGCTTGTCGCCGAAGAAAACGAAAAACCCCGCGATGAAAAGACCGCGGGGCTGACCTAAAGGAAAACGACGTCCGTTATTTGGCGTCTTCTTTGGCCTTTTCCGCTTCTTCGGCTTCCGTGATGTAACGCGTAACGCGTTCGACTTCTTCGGCCGCGCCCAAGAAAACCGGAATACGCTGATGGAGTTTTTCCGGCTGAATCTCCAGAACGCGTCCGTGTCCGTCGGTGCACATGCCGCCGGCTTGTTCGATTAAAAAGCCCATGGGGTTGGCCTCATACATCAAGCGCAACTTGCCGGGCTTGTCGGTCATGCGCTTGTCCCACGGATACATGAAGATGCCGCCGCGTGAGAGAATACGGTGCACTTCCGCTCCCATGGAGGCAATCCAGCGCATATTAAAGTCTTTGCCGCGCGGACCTGTAGTTCCCTCCAGGAGTTCCGTGATGTAACGGCGCACGGGTTCGGGCCAGTGGCGCATGTTCGAGCAGTTAATCGCAAATTCGTGGGCATCGCGGGGAATAATCGATTCGCTCTTGGTGAAGATGTAGTGGTTGGAGGCCGGGTCGAGTGTAAACATCACGACGCCGCGCCCGAGTGTTAACGCCATCGTGGTTTGCGGACCATAGACGACGTAGCCGGCGGCAACCTGGTTGATGCCTGGTTGCAAGAAGTCGATATCGGAAATGTCGTGGGAGGCGCCGTGCGGACTCGGGAGAATCGAAAAGAGGGTACTGATCGAAATGTTAATGTCAATGTTGCTCGAGCCGTCCAAGGGGTCGAACGTCACCAAGTATGGGCCGACCGGCAGATAAGCCGGGACCGACAGGGCGGTTTCCATTTCTTCGCTTGCCATGCCGCACACGCACCCGGAGCGAATGCAACCCTTGACCATAAGGTCGTTACAGAGGACATCCAATTGCTTTTGGACCTCGCCTTGTACGTTTGTCGAGCCGGCTACACCCAAAACGCCAGCCACATCACCGCAGGACACTTCAAAACTGATTTCTTTACAGGTTTCGGAAATATTGATAATCAATTGCGAGAGCTTCGGATCGAGTCCGTACTCGGCAATTTCGTTATCAAGGAATGTGTGGAGCGTTTGTCGTTGCATGGCCAAGTCCTTTAATAATGAGTGAGCGCTTTTTCGACAATTTCCCGAACGGCCGGGGAAAGCGTCGAGCAAGAGGCGACGCGGGTAAGAGCTTTGTACATCAGTTTGGCACGTTTGGGCTCGTAGCGGCGCCAGTGATCGAGGGCGCGAGCCATGCGAGACGCAACGTGTGTGTTAATGGAGTCCAATTGCAAAACCGTATCGGCCCAGAATTCGTATCCTAACCCGTCGGCCCGGTGAAATTCAGCCGGATTCCGATTCAAGAAGGCACCGATTAAGGCGTAGACGTTATTGGGGTTTTTGATGGAAAAGACATCGTATCCCATCAGGGCGCGAACGCGATCTAAAACCGGAAGTTCGTCGTTAAAGGACGGGGCCAAGGCCTGAACCGTAAACCACTTGTTTAAAAGGAGCGGTTCTTTGTACCAGAGCTTGGCTGCGGCGTTTAAAACGTCGGCCTTGGCCGGACTTCTGGAAAAGACGATACTGGTTAAGGCGGCTAAGCGGTCGGTTAAGGTATCGGCTTTTTCAAACTGCTCGCGCACATCCAAAAGTGCCTTAGCGCTACCGCCGGCAAGCCAGTAATCAAGCGCAAGATTTTTCAGAGCGCGTTTGCCGGCCTGCTCGGCATCGGGGCGATAGGGCCCTGTGACGGCCTCGGCCTGTGCCGTCATCGCCAAATCTTGCGCAAAGCGATTTCCGATTGCTTCGCGAGAAGCCATCACGGCCTTGTGGATAGCTTCAGGGTTAATCATTACGCGTTCTTGGGCGACGCTTGTCTCTTCGGGCATCGTCAGCGCGCAGGCACGAAATGCCGGAGAAAGTCGCGTGTCTTTCAGGATGGCTCCGAACGTACGAACCCAGATTTCGGGAATCACGGCATCTTCCCCGCGCTCAACCTCATCGATCATTTCGGCGAGCGAGGAACTGACAAGAGCTCGCATCGCTTCGGCTCGGTTAAAGAGGTCCGAATCATTCAGAGCTAAGAATGAGAGTTCTTCCCTGGTATACGGGTACTCGAAAATCACCGGCGCGGAAAAGCCGCGTCCGATGGACACAATCGGATTTTCTTCAATGTGGGTAAAGACCCATTCGTCGGACTCTTTGGCAAGAATGAGCGTGCGATTGTGTCCGGAGGGTTCTTCTTCACCCGCAAGTTGCAGCGGCAAATCTTTCCCGGCATTTCCGACGAGCCCGATGGTAATCGGAATGACAAAAGGTTCTTTTTCGGGCTGCCCCGGTGTAGGTGTCGTGGTCTGAGATGCAAAGACCGTGCAGGTCTTTGCAACCGGATCAAACGCGGTGCGCACCCGCACGCGTGGGGTTCCGGCTTGACTGTACCAGCGCGCAAACTGCGTTAAATCCACACCGCAGGCCTCGGTAAAGGCCACGAGGAAATCGTCACACGTGACGGCTTGACCGTCAAAACGCGCTAGGTAATTTGTAAGGCCCTTCTTAAAACCGTCTTTTCCGAGGATTGTTTGGAGCATACGCACGACTTCCGCCCCTTTCTCGTAGACGGTCATCGTGTAAAAGTTGTCGACCTCTCGATAGCTTTCCGGCCGGATGGGATGGGCCATAGGGCCGGCATCTTCCGGGAATTGTGCCTGACGCAACGCGCGCACATCCAAAATGCGCCGTACGGCACGTGAGGCGGCATCGGGCGCCATGTCCATGGAAAATTCCTGGTCACGGAAAACCGTCAGTCCCTCCTTGAGGGTAATCTGGAACCAGTCGCGCACAGTGACGCGGTCGCCCGTCCAATTGTGGAAATACTCATGACCGACCACCGATTCGATCCGGTCGTAATCGGTGTCGGTGGCAATGTCGGGCGTTGCCATCACGTAGCGGGAGTTAAAAATATTCAGGCCCTTGTTTTCCATGGCCCCGAAGTTAAAGTCATCGGTTGCCACAATGCCGAAGCGGTCCAAATCGAGCTCCAGTCCGAAACGCTCCTCATCCCAGCGAATTGCTTTTTTCAGACTTTCGAGCGCATGCGCACTTTTGGCGTAGTTGTGCGGTTCGGTCCAGATGCTTAGGTGCGAGACGCGTCCGTCTTTAAGCGTAAAGTCCTCGCTTCGATCCTTAAAGTCTCCGGCCACAAGCGCAAATAGGTAACTCGGCTTTTTGTACGGATCGACGAATTTGACCCAATGGCGCCCGTTGGCCTCTTCTCCGGAGGCCACAAGGTTTCCGTTACTTAAAAGAATCGGGCAAGAGGCTTTGTCGGCGTGAATCGTCACCGTAAAGCGACTCATCACATCGGGGCGGTCAGGCCAGTAGGTGATGCGACGAAAGCCCTGGGATTCGCACTGGCTCATAAAGGCTCCGTGACTCATGTAAATCCCGGAGAGCGCGGTATTGCGGGCCGGACTGAAGCGATTGATAACCGTAATGCGCGCCGGAGCTGTAACGCCTCGAACAATTAACGCGGAACTTGTGAGGGTGTAGTGGGTATCGTCGACTTCAACGCCGTTGATAAACAGACGCTCGAAGGCCAGTTCCTCGGCATCCAAATGTAAGGACGAAGGCGAAAAGCCCGATTTCGGGCGCACGCGCATCGTTGTTGTCACTAGGGTTGATTCGGTATCGAGAACGAAATCCAAGTCAACGCTGTCAACGGAGTAGGGGAAGGGCTTGTAATCCTTACGGTAGACAATTTTGGAATCTGTTTCAGGCATGGAACGGAAATGGAATAAACGAAAAAACTTTGCGCTCATTGTAGCGCTGAAAATCGGATTTCCCGATTAGGGAAACGAAAAAAGAGGACGAGCGGCGCACAAGGAAAAGTGCTTGCGTGCGCATGGGACTTAACGTAAGAGAAAAGACAAATCCGAACGTCTCAGGAAATGCCGTCACAATCCTAATGAAAAGGGAAAGTGACGGCCTTGCGTTAAAACAAGGCGTCCGGATACAGTTCCGAGAGCACCTGTCTGAGAACGGAATCGAGCATAATCGGCAGGTGTTTCGTTTCGACTTTTCGGATGTTTAAGGCTTTGGAAAGCAGCGTGCGCCAAAAGTCAGGGCATTCGCCCTCGGCCCAATCCCCGCGACCCCGTCCGAAATGCGCCACAGCCAAATATAGGAGCAAGGCTTCTAGAGCAAAGTTACGGATGGCGGCGTCCGACCAGGCGACAACGGTCCCTTCCTTGGCATCGCGCCGTGTGTTGTAGGCAATGGCAAGTCCCACACCCCCTAAGGCCCCTAAGACGCTTCCGATGAGGGTTCCGAGCCCCATCGATAAGCCCCCGGTGGTCAAATCGGCCGCAAGTCCCCCGACTGCTCCCGAACCGACAGCGCCTGCTAAGGCGGCATTTGTCGTTTTCATCGGAGAGGAGATTTCCCAGTCGCTTTGAAGACGATTGAAAAGTTCCTTTTTCACGCCTTTGCCGCGCAGCCGATTGGCGGCAATGAGTTTGTCCGTTAGGTCGCAGAAAGCATCGGTCGCACGGGCGCACAGCGCCGTCTGCGCGGATTTCACGGGGTCTGCGGTATCATCGCCTCCGCGAATGAGTTTCAGACGCTTGCCGAGACTTTTTAATTGATAAGTAAACGAAAGGTCCCCGGTCGCTTCCTTGTCGTTCATGATGCGCTCGAGCGTGTGCATGAGAGCTTCAAGACTTGCTGCGTACGCCGCACGTCTTTGTCGCGACCACGTTTCACGCAAGGATTCGAAGGCAGCCTTTTGTTCCTCGGGCAACGCGTTGCCGATGGCGTCTAAAAGCGTAAATTCCTGCACCCAGCAACGGGCAAAGGCATCCATCGGGAGCACTTTGCTTACAATCGGATAACCGCGCATCGCCTCATTCCAACGCGCCACATCCAAAGCTTCTTCTTTCGCGGGGCGCGGCTTCCCCATCTGATTTAAAAGCACAATCACGGGCTTTTTGACCCACGCGAGGATACTCATCTCGGCTTTGACATAGGGAGCCTCGTCCGGGAGCTCTGCGGCATTGACAAGATAAAGCACGATGCTCGAAGTGTCGCGCACGTGCTTTAGGGCTTTTTGATTGAGCCACTGGGCTTTATTGGTAAAGCGATCCCAAACTTCGGATAAGAACCACCCGACCGGGTTTTTTCGCCCCTCCAAGCGCTTGGCAAGAGCCACGGAATTTCCGAACCCCGGAGTGTCCCAGAGAACCAGTTCACAGCCTTCGGCGTTACGCGCTAAAACGTACTCATCGGTCGTCTCGGTCACGTGCGCCCGGTCGGCCACTTCACCGACGTCACGCGAAAGAAGCGTGCGCGCGAGCGTCGTTTTACCGATGTTCGTGTGACTGACTAAACTTAAATGAATGCGAAGTGTGTCTTTGGACATGAATCATTACCTCGGTGTCTTTCGATCGACAACCGAACTTCTTGTGGACGCCCATTGTCGCATATTTCGCACGAGCGTAACCGCGTCGCCTTCATACACAAAGACCGTCAGTCCGAAGCTTGCGGCAAATCGCGTCCAGGTATCGATGCGTTCCGTCAGGCGCCCCGGATACACATCAAACCGATCCCGAAGTCGTCGTGTGTCCAATAAAACCGCGCATAAAAACGCCTTTTCCTTTGTTTCGGTGTTGTTGACGGTGCTAAATAGCGCACCGGCTAATTCCTCTTCGGGCGTTTTCAGAGCATCCGAAAGGATTAGGACGAACGGATTTTCTCCGTCTCGGAAGATATCGGGGACGACAAAGGGCGGCGCGTCGTAGTCAAGTTCCTCCACAATCGGTTTGGGATTGCCCCAAAGAACCGAGAGATTGTCGAGGGTCGCTTTGTCCGAGCCTTTGAAGGCTTTGTCGGCAATGATGACAAGGGGGCCCAAATGCACCGATTCTTTTCCTTCGGTTAACACCGAGACAAAGTACGAATCCGAGACCGTCAGGTGTAAGCGGTTGAGACAAAATCGCGCTGCGCTTAAAGAAATAAGGGCTAAAAGAAGACGCGGAATGATTACGAAGACCGTTAAAAGCACCATCATGCGAATGAGCCACGGAGCGGCATTGACCTGATGCATCCGAAACACAAGACGGTCCGACTGCATCGCTTCCAGGGTCGCGGCATCGGGCAGGGTCCCTCCGAATGGAATCAGCCCGTAGGTCCAATCGATAAAGGCCTTGACGGCTTCCGGGTTTTGGGCAAACCAGGTACTTTCCCAGCCGACGACAAAGGCCGTCGAAATCCCTCGAAATCCGATTTCGGCAATCAGACCAAAGGCAAACGCCAGAGCGGCCAAGTGCATCAGGTACGCCGCCTGTTTTTCATAGACAGGGACAAGGAGCTGAGCCATCTCGACTCGGAGCGCCGTATCCGGAGATGTTCGGCGCAAAAGACGCGTGAACTTTCCGGCTAAAAGCGCCGAAACAGTCCCCCGAACGGGAAAACGGTCAGGACAAATAAGCCCCAGGGCACCTAGGAGCAAAATCCCGTAGATAAGGACGTTCCACGCAATCACACCCCAAAACGGGAAGGAGAGCAAATTGATAAAGGGTTCGGGCGAGGCAAGCTTATCGGTCAGCGCCCCGAGGATAAAGGCCGCAAGAAAAAGAAGTCCGGCGGCATTGCGAATCGAAGGCCTGCGGCTTGGAGTTTTTGACGCGGCATCCTCTTGCCCGGCTGTTTGCAAGACGGCCTTAGCGCGCTCGGTTAAATATGTTGCCTCATCGGCACTCTCGCCTAAGCGATGTGCCGTCGCTTTGCTGATGACGGCACTTTGAATGACGTGTCCGGACGCAGCCTGCTCGAGGGCTTTGGCCCGAAGGATGGTCCTTGCCTGCTCGTAGGTGACGGTAATAAAGGGTTCGTGCATAACGGCTATTCGGAAAACGAGGCTATTGACGGCATTTTATCGCCCGATGCGCCGTGTTTTCGTTGCAGATTGTCAGTAAGTTTGGCAAGATGCACGATTGCCTTTTGTTTTTCGCGAGGAAAATATCGGTGGATAAGGTGCTCACTTTTGCGCATTCACCTTTTGAATTACACGCGCCGTATGCGCCGGCAGGCGACCAGGCTCAGGCGATTGAGGAACTCACTGAGGGGGTTCGAGAGGGCTTGACGGCTCAGACGCTTCTCGGGGTTACGGGATCCGGTAAGACCTTTACCATGGCCAATGTCATTGCCAGAATCGGCGTTCCCGCGCTGATTATGGCGCCTAATAAAACGCTTGCGGCTCAGCTTTATTCGGAAATGCGTGATTTTTTCCCGAATAATGCCGTCGAGTACTTTGTCAGCTACTACGACTACTACCAGCCTGAGGCCTATGTTCCTGCGCGTGACCTCTTTATCGAAAAGGATGCGGCTATCAACGAGCATATTGAGCAGATGCGTCTTGCGGCCTCCAAAAGCATCCTTGAGCGGCGCGACACGATTTTGGTTTCGACCGTCTCGGCCATCTACGGCATCGGAAAGCCGGAAAGTTACACGCAAATGCGCCTGATTTTGCGACAGGGTGACACTAAGGAGCGCTCGACGATTGTTTCGCAGTTGGTGAAAATGCAGTATCGGCGTAACGACATGGATTTTGTGCGAGGAACGTTCCGTGTGCGCGGTGACACGATTGACGTTTTCCCGGCTGAGCATTCGGAAGCGGCCGTACGTATCGAACTTTTTGACGATGAGGTTGATGCCGTCAGCCTCTTTGACCCCTTAACGGGAAAGGTGCTTCAACGGGTCCCTCGCTTTGTCGTCTACCCGGCAAGCCACTACGTTACGCCGCGCGATGAAGTCGTGCGAGCCATCGGAACGATTAAGGCCGAGCTTTCCGAACGCCTGAAAGAATTGGAAGGGGCCGGTAAACTCGTTGAGGCTCAGCGGCTGAAAGAAAGAACGCTCTTTGACTTGGAAATGCTCGATCAGGTCGGCTTTTGCAAGGGTATTGAAAACTACTCACGGCACCTGACGGGATTAAATCCCGGGGAAGCTCCGCCGTGCCTGATTGATTACCTGCCGCCCGATGCCCTGATGTTTTTTGACGAAAGCCATGTTTTGATGGGGCAATTGCACGCGATGTATCGGGGCGACCGTTCACGCAAAGAAACCCTGGTTGAGTACGGATTTCGACTCCCTTCGGCTTTGGATAACCGGCCGCTTCGATTCGATGAATTCGAACGCAAGATGCGACGCAGCATTTTCGTTTCGGCGACACCTGCCGAATACGAACTAGAAAAAAGCTCACAGATTGTCGAGCAGGTCGTGCGGCCGACAGGCTTAGTCGATCCGGAATTAGAAGTTCGACCGGCGACAACGCAGGTCGATGACGTACTTGATGAGATTCGAGAACGCGTCAAAAAACATGAACGCGTTTTAATTACGACGCTGACCAAAAAGATGGCCGAGGAACTCACGCAGTACCTTGACGAACACCACGTCAAGGTTCGGTATTTGCATTCGGATGTCGATACCGTCGAGCGCGTGGAGATTATTCGCGATTTACGTGCAGGGGTTTTTGATGTGCTCGTCGGTATTAACCTCTTGCGTGAGGGACTTGACATGCCGGAGGTGTCTCTGATTGCCATTCTCGATGCCGACAAAGAAGGGTTTTTGCGTTCGACGCGTTCTTTGATTCAGACTATCGGGCGTGCGGCGCGTAATGTGCATGGAAAAGCCATTTTGTACGGCGACACTGTGACCGATTCGATGAAAGGCGCGATTGAAGAAACCGAGCGGCGTCGTAAAAAGCAAACCGATTACAACAAAGCGCACGGCATTACGCCCAAAAGTGTTGTTAAAGCTGTCCGAGACATCATCGACGGCGTTTACAAGAACCCCTCGGAAACAGAGCGCCAAAAAGGTCTGGATGAAGCACTTAACACGGACGATCCTCAGGCGGTGGCTCGAGCAATCCGAGAGACCGAAAAGAAGATGCTCGCCTGTGCTCGAGACTTGGATTTTGAGCAAGCGGCTGTTTTGCGAGATCGCTTGGAAGCATTGCGTCGTCGTGTTTTCGGCGCGGACCGGAGCGCCTAATCGGTCGCTAGGAAGTCACAAGAAGGGTGTTAATCAAATCCGGCAAGTCCGATACCCTTCGGGCCAGTGCGGTTGCTCCCCAGTTTTGAACATCGGTTCCGTAGCCCCAAAGAGCGGCAATTGAGGACATTCGGGCAGCACAAGCCGCCGTAATGTCGCGTTGCTCGTCTCCGATATAAAGGCACTCGGTGACCGGATACGCAAGGCGCCGTGCGGCCTCTAAAAGCGAGTCCGGAGCCGGTTTCATTTTCGGGGTTGTGTCGCCTGCAATGAGCACGTCGGGCTCGGCAATCGGACCGATTAAATCCTGAACTAAGGGTCCTGCAAGGTACATGGCTTTGTTGGTGACAATGCCCCAACGTTTCCCGTCGGCCGCAAGATCTTTGAGAACGGCATCAATTCCGGCAAATGGCGCGGTGTTATCGCGCATGTGCTCGCTGTAGTCGGATAAAAAGCGAGCTCTTAATTCCGGATACTGAGGATTATCGGGGAAAACGTCCAGTGCTTTGGCTAAAAGCCCTTTGGCGCCGGTGCCGGCAAAGGGGCGCAAGTCTCCGTACGCAAGGGGCTCTAGGCCGAGCGCGATGCGCAACCGGTTAGCTGCCCCGCACAAGTCCGGCGCCGTATCGATGAGCGTCCCGTCCAAGTCAAAAAGAACAAGTCCCCGAGCCATGAAAAACCTCGTTTAGTTCGAAAGAGCCTTTTTCTTGGTGACGTGACCGACTTTGCGGGCTCGGGTTTTGCGCGGGGTAATCGGAGATTTGGCCGCAAAGCGCTTAGTCGGTTTGCGGGCCGGTTTTACCGGTTCGTCCTCCTTTTCCTCCGGAATCGGACGATATAAAACCAAAGTTTTGCCGATGGCTTGAATGCGGGCTGCCCCCAATTTGTCAGCGAGTTCCGCATAGATGCGAGCGCGTTCTTCGCGGTCGTCGCCCGGAACCTTGACTTTCACGAGACCGTGTGCCGACAGTTCGCGGTCGACTTCCTTGATGACGGCATCGGTCAATCCGGCATTTCCCAAAAGAATCGAAAAGGTGATGTGATGCGCTTGAGCACGCCGGAGCAAGCGTTCGTCGCGCTCGAGAATAAGTTCAGACATAATTCGCCTACCGAAAATTTTCCATCAGGCGCATTTTAAGGCACTGGTATGCCCAAGTCAGCAAAGAAACTGCGTTCGAATCCGGCGTGGATCGAACGCCATATCAACGATCCGTTTGTCAAGAGAAGCAAGGCCGAGGGGTATCGAGCTCGGTCTGCCTACAAGCTTTTGGAACTCAATGAGAAGGAAAAACTTTTTCGCCCCGGCATCACTGTTGTCGATCTGGGAAGTGCTCCGGGCAGTTGGACTCAAGTCGCACGGTCCAAAATGGTCAACGTAGCCGGGAAGTTTTCCGGACATCTTGTTGCTATGGATATTCTCCCGATGGAACCGGTACCGGACGCCGTTTTCCTGCAAGGAGACTTTCGCGAGCAAGAGGTTGCCGATCAATTGTCCGCGCTGTTAGCCGACGGAAAGGTCGACGTTGTCTTAAGCGATATGGCTCCGAATCTATCGGGCATTCCAGCTGTCGATGCAGCGGCAAGTCTCCTTTTAAATGAACTTGCGCTTGAGTTTGCTTTGGAGCACTTGTGCGAGAACGGCGTCCTTGTTGTCAAAGCCTTCCAAGGGTCGGGTTATTCGCAATTTATCGAAACCGTGAAACGGCACTTTAAGTCCGTGGCACAACGCAAACCCGAGGCCAGTCGCGATACGAGCCCGGAAATGTACGTTGTTGCGAAAAATCTTAAGCATGGCAAGAGAGTTTCCTAGCGTCGACTTTTGTTTTGGGGTGGCGGACGAAGGATTGTTGCCCGGCTTTTCCTTGCGTGTCTTGAGCGAGAAACCGAGCACTGCCGACTCTCGTACGTATAGTTCTTTCCAAGAAAAACCCCGTGTAAACAGGAAAAAATGCCCTAATCCGTTCTCAAGTTTGCCCCGTACGACATCGCGAATTTCCAAACACTGCGTCAGGGGATTTTGCCTACGTTGACAAAACGGAATTTATTGCCGAACTTGAGGATTCTTGGTGCCCTTATCCCTTCATTGTTCGCTCTCGCCGCTTCGGAAAGAAACTGTTCACACAAATGCTACAGGCCGACTGCGACATTGCGGCGGCCAAGGACTTTGAACGCAACTTCGCCGGTACCTATCTCGGCGAGCACAAGACAACCCTTGCCAACATGTTTCGGGTCATCCGCTTGGATTTTTCCGGAATCGATGCCGATATATTTACGGAAGGTTTTGTGGCAAATGTTCGAGACGGACTGCTGGAATTTTCTCTTCGGAACAACTTCAAAGAGGGAACCGAACTTTCACAAGGACATTATCGCTCTCGGGCCTTGCTGCTAACGGCTTTTCTTTTTGTTTGTAAGCAGTACTTTACAGATTCGATTTATCTCGTTGTCGATGAATACGATCAGGGAGCCGATGAGGTTCTGGCGATGAATATTGATTTTTTTCGAGACTTGACGCGCTTAGGAGGGGGTCTCAAAACTTTTTACTCCAAAATTAAAAATTTTTCCGCAAAAAGCACCATTGCACGCATTTTCATCACCGGCGTTACGACAATTCAGCTCGACTCGATGGTTTCGGGGCTTTCCATTGCGAAGAATTTCACGGCAAATGCCCAATTCACGAACTATGTTCGGTTTTACGGAGCGAGAACTTCGCAACTGGATCCCTCAACTCGTTGTCTTGAAGCGATACGGATAATCGCTGGACGAAGTCCTGACTCGCATGAAGGAGTGGTACAACGGATACTGCTTTTTCCTTGCAATTCGTTGCAAATTGACGGCGTTTTGTGCTCTGAAAAGCGGTGAAAGTCGGCTAAAACAGATAGACTGTTACACAAATTCGTGCGGACGGGATGTTCGCTTACAAAGAAAGGAGTCCTAACTTTGGACAAGAGGATGATGCAACGCTTGGCGGTCTGGTGTTTGATCGCCTTTGTGCTTTTTACGGTTTTCCGGCAATTTAGCGGCGAACGTACGGTGGCCGGAAACTTAGACCAGACAAGTTATACCCAGTTCATGGACGATGCCAAAGCCGGCAAAATTCGGCGTGTGGACGTGCAGGGACGACGCATTACCGTAACGCCTGCTGAGGGTGCGACCTATACGATTACAAGTCCGGGGGACCTGTGGATGGTCGAGGACCTGCGCAAGAACGGCGTGCAGGTTTACGGAAAGCCCGATGAGGAGCCTTCCTTTATCGAGCAACTTCTGATTAGTTGGTTCCCGATGATTCTTCTCATCGGTGTGTGGATCTTCTTCATGCGTCAGATGCAGATGGGCGGCAAAAACGGCGGTCCTTTCTCGTTCGGAAAGAGCAAGGCCCGCATGCTCGATGATTCGGCGAACAAGGTCCGTTTTTCCGATGTCGCCGGGTGCGATGAAGCCAAGGAAGATGTTCAGGAAGTTGTCGATTTCTTGAAAGACCCTTCAAAGTACCAGCGCTTGGGCGGGCACATTCCCCGCGGCATTTTGCTCGTCGGTTCGCCGGGAACCGGTAAGACGCTTTTAGCCAAGGCCATTGCCGGCGAAGCCGGAGTTCCGTTCTTTTCCATTTCGGGTTCGGACTTTGTGGAAATGTTCGTCGGTGTCGGCGCTTCTCGTGTGCGCGACATGTTCGAGACAGCAAAAAAGAACGCTCCGTGCATTATTTTTATTGATGAAATCGATGCCGTGGGGCGTCAGCGCGGAGCCGGACTCGGTGGCGGCAATGACGAACGTGAGCAGACCTTAAATCAGATGCTCGTGGAAATGGATGGTTTTGAAACCGGCACGAATGTGATTGTCGTTGCTGCGACGAACCGCCCCGATGTTCTCGATCCGGCTCTGATGCGCCCGGGGCGTTTTGACCGTCAAGTCGTCGTGCCGCTTCCCGATATTCGCGGGCGCGAACAGATTCTTGCCGTGCACATGAAAAAGATTCCCCTGGGTGCGGACGTGCAGACGGATGTCCTTGCGCGCGGAACACCGGGCTTTTCGGGTGCCGATTTGGCGAACCTAGTCAATGAAGCGGCACTTTTTGCGGCGCGCCGTAACGGGCGTGTTGTGGAAATGCACGACTTTGAATTGGCCAAAGACAAAATCATGATGGGCGCAGAACGTAAGTCTATGGTCATGACCGAAGACGAGCGGCGCAATACGGCCTATCACGAATCGGGTCACGCTTTGGTTGCCAAATTAATGCCCAAGTCCGATCCGGTTCACAAGGTGACGATTGTGCCGCGCGGACGTGCTTTGGGCTTGACGATGCAGTTGCCGGAAACGGACCGCTATGCCTACGATAAGCAGTATCTTCTGACGCGCATTGCGATTTTGTTCGGTGGTCGTATTGCTGAAGAAGTCTTTATGCACCAGATGACGACCGGGGCGAGTAACGACTTTGAGCGAGCCACGCAACTTGCGCGTGATATGGTTATGCGTTTCGGGATGAGCGACAAGATGGGCGTCATGGTCTATGCCGAAAACGAAGGTGAAGTTTTCTTGGGACGTGCCGTGACGAAGACAACGCACATTTCCGAAAAGACGATGCAGGCTGTCGATACCGAAATTCGTCGAATCCTCGAAGAGCAGTACGGGGTGGCCCGAAAACTTATCGAAGAGCATCGCGACAAGATTGAGAAGATGGCCTCGGCCCTGTTAAAGTGGGAAACGCTCGACGCTGAGCAACTTGACGACATCATGGCCGGTAAAGACCCGCGCGAGCCCAAACCTCCGGAATCCAAGGATGCGCGTAAGCTTGCGGAGTCTCAGGACAAAGCACCGACTCAAGCCGAAGAGGGCGATTCCGTAAAGATTTCTTCGGAAGAAAAAGAGTCGGGAGACAAGGTGCCAAAGGAAACGGCATCTGAGTCGGCCCCCTCCGCGCCAGCAAGAGACGAGTCAAAAGAATCGACCCCGGAGGATTCCGTTAAGAAATCGCGCAAACGCACGGTCAAAAAAGACGCATCTGCTGAGTAGCTTTTTTTGAGACACTCGTTTTCTTCGAGGCGCCCTTAACCGGGCGCTTTCGGTCTTAGGGAGGTTTTCATGTCAGAAGTACACATCTGGCAATGCCGTGACCGTGCGGTTAACCTGGATAAACCCGTGATTATGGGTATTGTCAATGTCACCCCTGACTCGTTTTCCGACGGTGGCAATCACGCAACCGTGAGTGAGGCTCTTGCCTTTGCGCGTCAATTAGCACATGAGGGCGCCGACATTCTGGATGTCGGAGGCGAATCGACGCGCCCTGGCTCAACACCGCTTGGGCCCCGAGAAGAACAGAGACGCATTCTTCCTGTTGTCAAAGCGTTGGTGTGTGAGGGGTACACAGTGTCAGTTGACACCTATCACCCCGAAACCATGCGTGCTGTTTTAGCTCTCGGCGCCCACATTATTAATGACGTGCGAGGATTTACGCAAAAAGGAGCCGTTGAAGCGGTAAGTGCAAGCGGAGCCGGTCTTGTTGTCATGCATTACGAGGCCGTGCGCCCAGGCCGTCTTTTTCAAGACATCGAAGCATTTTTAGAACATCAAAGCCGAGCGCTTCTTGTGGCCGGAGTCCCTGCTCGGACGATTTGCTGGGATCCCGGGTTCGGGTTCGGAAAAACGATGGAAGAAAACCTGACGCTCTTGGAGCACTTTGAGGATTTTCGTTGTCCGAATTACCCGATTCTGATCGGAGTTTCCCGCAAACGCATGATCGGCGCGATGACGGGAATTGCCGATCCGGCCAAACGTGCGGTTGGGTCCGTAAAGGCCGCTTTAACAGCCGTCAAAAAGGGTGCGCACATCGTACGAGTTCACGATGTGGCTCAAACGCTTGCAGTGTTCAAAGAGGCGGGGTTGCGCTAAAAGGACGTGTTGTATCTTGGCATTGTCTAAAATGGCATCACAAGTTACCTAAGGGGGAGGTATGGTTCGAAAATACTTCGGAACTGACGGGGTGCGCGGAACGGTCGGAACCGATTCGATTACGCCCGATTTCGTTCTCAAATTAGGTCAATCCGCAGGTCGCGTTTTTGCTGAGAAAAAGCCGGGCTCTCGTCCGGTCGTTTTAATCGGCAAAGACACCCGTGTTTCGGGCTATATGTTAGAGGCGGCTTTGCAGGCCGGCTTTTCGTCCTCGGGCGTTGATGTTTTGCTCTGCGGACCGATTCCGACTCCGGCGGTCGCGTACCTGACGCGTGCTTTGCGCTTGGATGCCGGTGTTGTCATCAGTGCGAGCCATAACCCTTTTGACGATAACGGTATTAAGTTTTTTTCCGAAAAGGGCATGAAGTTACCCGATGCCGTCGAAGAGGCTATCGAGCAGGAAATGGACAAGGGCTTTGCGTGCCTGACAAGTGACAAACTCGGGAAGGTGCGCCGTTTGGATGATGCCGTCGGACGCTATGTGGAGTTTTGTAAGAGTACGTTCCCTTCGCACCTGGACCTAAAGGGCATGCGCCTTTATTTGGATTGTGCCAACGGGGCGTCGTACCACGTGGCGCCGGCTGTTTTCCACGAGCTCGGCGCGGACATCGTAACCGACGGGGATAAGCCCGATGGGTTTAACATCAATAGAGGCCTGGGCGCAACACACACCGAAACGCTTTCGGAGCGTACGGCCAAAGCCGGTTGCGACTTGGGTCTGGCATTTGACGGCGATGCCGATCGCTTAATCATGGCTGATGCCAAGGGGCGTGTGTATAACGGCGACGAGCTTCTTTACGTCATCGTTTCCGATCGGTCACGCCAAAAGCCTGTGGCCGGTGTGGCCGGAACCTTGATGACCAACTATGCCTTGGAAAAGAAATTGGCCGAGGATGGAATCCCTTTCGTTCGCGCTAAGGTCGGCGACCGGTACGTCATGGAAGAACTCTTGGCTCGCAATTGGCTTTACGGCGGTGAGTCGAGCGGACACATCATTGCCCTGGACCGTCAGACAACCGGGGACGGCGTTGTCAGCGCCTTGCAGGTTCTTGCCGCCATGCGCTCTCAAAAGAAATCTTTGCCAGAATTGCTGGCCGGATTAACACTGATGCCGCAGATTCTTATCAACACTCGCGTTCCCAAGGGCTATCGCTGGCAAGAGGATGCGCTTTTTGTGAAATCGGTTGAAAAAGCCCAAAAAGAAATTGCCGGTCGCGGTCGGGTGTTGATTCGACCGTCGGGGACCGAACCCTTGTTGCGTGTTATGGCTGAGGCCGATGATGCCGAGTTTGCCCGCACCTTGGCACAAACGATGTCCGAGGCGATTGCGCGGTAAAGTGCCGAGCATCGGCGCCCTGAAAAACTCGAGTCGGCGAAGATTTGTCACGGCTGAAAAACATGATTGACGTACTCCCCAGCCTGAAGACTGAGGATTCTTGGATCAAACGCCGGATGCCGACTTTCGTCGGTCTGACTCCGGCTCTCCTTGACGGACGATCGTCCCGCCCGTTACTACTCTGTCAGCAATGCGAAGCGCTTCCGCAAGAATATTGCGGGCCGCATTCACGTCACGGTCATGCACCGCACCACAGTGCGGGCATGTCCACTGACGTACCTTCAGATCTTTCGTGCCTTCAAATTTAAATCCGCAGACCGAGCAAAGCTGGCTTGAAGCGAACCATTGATCAACATGAACTACCTGAGTACCCACTTTCGATGCGACATAGCTGAGAATAGAAGAGAACTCGGAAAATCCGTAGTCACTCACCTTCCGTCCCCAAAGACGTTGCATTACCTGAATGTTGAGTGTTTCAAGTCCGATGAACGCAAAATCCCCGACCAGCTTCCAGGCGGTTTTCCACTGCCAGGCCAGACGCTGATTGGCGATGCGTCGGTAAAGACGCGCCAAATCACGTTGCGCCCGTCGGTAGTTGGCAGAGCCTTTCTGCTTACGGGAAAGAATGCGGTGAAGTCGTTTCACGGCCTTCAGGTTCTGCTTAAAGAATTCAGGACTCTCAATGGTTGTTTCGTCAGAGCCGGTAAGGTAGGTTTTCAAACCGAAGTCCAGGCCGACTGCATTACCCAGCCGTGGAAGGACGTGATTTGCTGCCTCATCTTCAACTGCAAAACAAAGCCAAAGATCGTTCGCCGAATCACGTTTCACCGTGAGGGTCTTGATCTTTCCTTCGATCTCTCGGGACTTGAAATACTTGTATTTCTGCCCGCAGATGACAAGCTCATTGCCGTCAAGCAGTTTGTAACCCGCCTGCTTGAGTGTAAACGACTGTCGAGTAGAGAGGTCTGAATTCGAACTGCAAACAGCCTCCCCCTCACAGAACCGTACGTGCCCTATTAAGGCATACGGCTCTTCAAATCAGCATCGGTTCGCACTTCCAAATCTCCTTCGAAATAAACGGGGGCCTCACAAAAGTTTCCCAAAGTTCGCCAAACTTTTCTTGGCTTATCGGATGCTTCTGTCCTCGACGCCTCAGCATTTTGAGTGTCATGCAAAACGCATACCACCCAAATTTCTTCAGCGCCTGCCAATTGCCATTCACTCCATAGTAATTGTAGTGTCCCACCAGCTTGCGGTTAAGCGCTGTTAGCGTATCCGCTACTGGCATTATCAGTCGTGTCTTTAGCCATTGTTTCAGCTCTTGCCTCTTAACTTTAAGCTTCTTTTCACAGGAACGGACTCCCAGGCGAAAACTGCCCTTCCTCGTCCGCGCGTTGTAGAAGTTGAACCCCAGAAAATCGAAATTTTCTTTGGTTCCCTTATACCGACCGATGGGGAGAATACGAGTTTTATCCTCTGCCACCTGGAGGCCAAACTTTGCAAGCCTTTCTTTCAAGAGCTCCAGCACCATCCGGGCTTCTTTTTCCACTTGGAACAGGACGATAAAATCATCGGCATACCGGACGTAATACATCTCTCCGATCACCATTTTCTTGACTTTCAGCGTCATCCAAAGGTCAAGAACGTAATGCAGATACACATTGGCAAGTACCGGCGATATCAGCCCGCCTTGCGGCGTTCCTTTATCACTTTCCTGCAGCTCCGTTCCTTCCATGACCCCTGCTTTCAAAAACCTCACGATGTAACGGATGAAGTTCTTGTCGGCAATGTCGTGTTCGAGAAACTTGACCAGCCATTTCTGGTCAAGATTATCGAAAAATCCTTTGATGTCAGCCTCTAGAACGTAGTTTACGTGCTTTGTCCCTATCGCCTGATTGATGAACCGCACGACATCATGAGCGCTGCGCCCCGGTCTGAACCCAAAGGAGCAATCGAGAAAGCGCGGCTCATAGATTTCGTTCAGCAAATCCGCCATGACATATTGAACCAACTTGTCTTCGTATGAGGGAATACCCAACGGTCTTTGTTTGCCATTGGCTTTCGGAATGTACGTACGCCGCACCGGCTTCGGGATGTACTTGAAGAGTTTCATCCGTTTTACGAGCTCAATGAGCTTTTCTACCAGACCTTCCTCATAAGTTTCTTTATCCACTCCGTCGATGCCGACCGCTTTTCCGCGTTTCTGATGCTCGTGGGCGTCCCACAGACTAGCGACATTTACCCTATTGATAACACTGGTAACTTTGCTATATGTCTCCGACTGATACCTTATCGGCTTCAGCTCTTTTTCCACGTTTTCCAGGTCTCTAGAACCTTCCATGTTTTACCTCTGCCGATGGCTGATTTGTCGCCCCCTTCGCTCCGCCTGCTTTCACAGGTTTCGACACTACTATGAGGCGATCCGACTTCTGAACTTCCATAAACTCGCACTCGGCTTTGTCGACCTTGATTGAGCCTTACCCATGCAGGAGAAATCCAGACCTCCCAGGTACACCAAACACACTTCGTCTGCTCGCCACGCCTTAAAACCCCGGTGGAACCTGCCTCCGACTCGCTTATCGTCGGGACATTGCTGCCTGCTGCAAATATAAGTACATCGGCTTCCACTTTACTGGTGCCTAACGAGGCTAGTACGGCTTCACGCATAGTGCTTTCCGCGTTGCGGCTCGCAAACTCCTTCATCTACGCTTAAATCTCACCTCACGGCTTTGACCTCAAGATTAAGTACCGGCTGCTTGCTAGGCTTTGTCGGGGCTGGGACTTTCACCCGCCTATGTGTTTGGCGCCGAACTGGCGCACTATATTTACGCACTTTTTTGAAACCGGGAAGACCGCATTTTTCTCCGTTCTTCTTGGCATCAAAAAATCGCTTGTAACTGCGGTACAGTCTTTCAACCACGTCCTGAAGCGCCTGCGAACCCATTTCACGCAAGTACCCATAGGGTACACGTTTCTTGAGTTTCGTCAGATGCTTCTTGAGGACGTTTTCAGACACCGATTTTCCGTAAAACCGGTAGAACCTCCTTGTGAAAGCCACGCAATGGTTCCACGCCAATGCACCGGCATTGATCTGCCGGTGCAGTTTCTTATTGCGCTTCGCCGAAAGGAGCTTGTATTTGTAGGTTCTCATGGTTGAAATGATACAGCGGATCTTCCGTAGTTTTGAACACAACAACCTGAGCGCCTTATATCCTCCTCCTGAAGGAACAGGTTTTACGGCGCGTGTGATAAAGCGAATCGTTAGTAAAGAAATTGCGTGCAAACTTTAATAAGAGACATGCTTATTAAGGATTTCACGATGCAGTGCCGTTCAGTCCGTTCGGGGCAGCGGCGACGAAATCTTGCCGAGGACCAAGACATCCTGTATAGAGTTGCTGACAACGTGAAATAGGACATAAATCATCCGAGTGTTCGCAAGACTCTCTCGGACCATCCTCGGATAGGCGGCGCTCATGTCGCACGTGACTGAGCGAATCTGCTCGGATCGGTTCTTTTTGGTGAGCCAATCAAAGAACGTCTGAAGATTTTTCTCGGATTTGTCCATTCCGCCCCAAAGCCCGTTCTTTTCCACTCCGTCCATCACAACCGTTGCGTAACGGTGCCCTTTACGCACGGAGAACTCATCAATCATCAGAGGCTGAACGCCGGACAAATCAACTTGGTCGAACAGGAGATTTAACTGGATTGTGTCGAGATCCTTGCCGGTACTCCAAGAGAGTTGCGTGAGGCGGACGACATCGGAAATCGAAAGCCTCAAGCCCAGGAGTGCCTGCAAATAGAAAGTAGTAGCTCCTGAGTCGGAGGCTGTGCAATGGCAGCCATGGCACGACTCTTTTTAGGGAAAAATCATTTTAGGATAATCGCGCCATCTATGTTTTGTGCTGTGATTTCCGACAGAGACAAGGCCGAGGGTAGGATGCGCCAAGAAGCGACATAACCGGTCGCAACCGAGGAAAGGCTTCTTCCTTGAGCTATTAATGAGAGGCCGGCATGACGCTGTCAGTTCAGTGGACACAAAACGCCGGGAAATGCCCTTTCCCGTAAAACCGTGAGGAACCAAAAAAGACCCCGCGCCGTCTTCGGCCCGGGGAGAGATAAGATGATTTAATCGAAGGAATTCGGGATTGTTCTCAGAACGTGTGGTTGATTCCGAGACCGAATTGGTAGGCGTTAAGAGCCTCTTTTTCGGCAAGGGCCTTCTTTCCTTTCACGAGAACGGCTCCCGTGTACAGGCTCGTGCGCTTAGAAAACTCATACGTGTAAGAAACGCCGAGCGTATAGGCCTTGCCCGGCAAATCCATTTCGGAAGATTTGACGCGTGCGTACTGGCCGGCAACAGCGATCGTGCCGCCTGCTATCGGTGCCGTTGCTCCGAGGACAACGGAATCAACTCGCGCCGGTGCGTCTTGGTCATCTTCTTCAAAGAGCGAATCTAAGGCGCCGTCAGCAAAGGAACGTAAGCTCGCATTCTTAGCATGCTGGTAGATAACCATGGGCTTAATGCATTCGGCATCCCAAGATAGACCGACTGAGTAATAGCTTCCGTTGCGACCCGCCGGCGTCCCAGGAGCTCGGCGTTCCGCTTCAGCAGCCAGGATGCCGGCAAAGGGTCCGTTCTCGTAGAGCGCACCGACGCCGTAGTAGTGGTCCCGGTCAGTCCACTTGGGAATGTCCTTGTCGCCGGCCGAGGCTTGAAGTGCAATCTTAAGTCCGTCTACGGGCATCACTTCAAGCGCAATTGCTGATGTCGGGGCCATGTCTTTGGTCGCCATCAGTCCCATGCCGCCTAATCCATAGGCCGCTTCCAAGGGATCGAATCCGCCGATCAGGTCAAAGTCGCCGCCCCCGGACGTAAGAGCCCCGCCTAAGTTGCCGACGGAAACCTTGACGGTATCGTTTCCGATCCAAAGGTACGACATCGATCCGAAAATCGTATTTTCATCGGCAAGAGCTCCCGTATCGGACGCGTATTCGCTTTCAAGTGCTACGCCGGCTTTAAAGCCGTTTGCCAGGTCTTCTTCGGCTGTGATGCCCCAGACTGAGTCACCAGCCCAAGCCGATTCCATCTTAATGCCTGTGGTCGAGCGGTTGTCGTTTTCGGCAACACCCTTGGTGTGCGAGACGACAAACCCGGTTGAGATTGACCCGTAAATGTTCACCTCGGCTGCCTGAACCGCGAAGGCAGCACCTAAAGCTGCAAGCACGGGGACGAGTTTCTTTTTCATGATGTTTTTCCTGAGATAAAGAGAAAAATGCGACCGGCATCTGTTGTGCAAGGAGTCCGAAAGGTGACAGATGCCGGTCAGACAGGACGCATTTTAAACATAAATGAGAATCATTCGCAATATGGAATATTAAAAGAACGTTCGCCGTTGCATTTTTCTGTTGCACGAGTGCTCTCGGCGGTCATGCGCCGGTGAAAAAGGGAGGGCTTTCTCTCGGACTCTGCCGGGGACTGGACTAAAATTCTTATCCTCCTTTTTTTGTTTTGATTGCGAAGTCACCATGAGTACGAAACCTGCAACCTACATGACGGCTGCCCAAATTCGGACGGCGTATCTGGAGTTTTTCAAGAGTAAAGGACACACAATCGTCAAATCGAGCCCCGTGGTTCCCAAGGACGATCCGACGCTTCTTTTTACGAACGCCGGGATGAATCAGTTCAAGGCGAACTTTTTAGGTTTGGATAAATCGCTTTCACGTGCGACGACAGCCCAAAAGTGCATCCGTGCCGGCGGCAAGCATAACGACTTAGATAATGTCGGTTACACGGCGCGTCACCACACCTTCTTTGAAATGCTCGGCAATTTCAGCTTCGGTGACTACTTTAAACGCGAAGCGATTTCCTGGGCGTGGGAACTTCTGACAACTGTCTATAAGTTGCCGCCCGAGCGGCTCTGGGTAACGGTCTATCAGGAAGACGACGAAGCCTACGGAATTTGGAATCAGGAAATCGGAGTTCCTGCCGAACGCATCGTACGCATCGGGGACAACAAGGGTGCGCGCTACATGTCCGATAACTTCTGGATGATGGGTGATACGGGTCCGTGCGGTCCGTGCTCGGAAATCTTTTTCGACCGTGGTCCGTCGGTGCAGGGAGGCCCCCCGGGAACTCCCGATGAGGACGGTGATCGGTACCTGGAAATCTGGAACCTCGTGTTTACGCAATTTAACCGAGACACAAGCGGCAAAATGAATCGGCTGCCGCGCCCGAACATCGATACGGGAATGGGTTTGGAGCGTATCGCCAGCGTCTTGCAGGATGTGCCGACCAATTACGACATCGACCTGTTCCAGAACATTATGCGGGCAGCGAAAAAAGCCGTCGAAGAAGCCGGGGCGACCGATGTCGATCCCCAGTGCCCGTCCCTGAAAGTGATTGCCGACCACATTCGCGCTTGTGCTTTCTCGGTGGCTGACGGCGTGGTTCCCGGAAACGAAGGGCGCGCGTATGTGCTACGCCGGATTGCACGACGCGCGATACGCCATGGGTACAAACTCGGGGCGCGGGGCCTTTTCTTTTATAAGCTCGTCGAGCCCTTGGCACGCGAAATGGGCGATATCTATCCGGAATTACACAACCCGAGAATTGCCCAAGTGATTCGCGCCGAAGAGGAACGCTTCAGCATGACGCTTGCAACGGGAATGGCGATTTTGGATGCGGCGATTGCCCAAACGCACGACGGCGTTTTGGACGGGGAAATTGCCTTTAAACTCCATGATACGTACGGATTCCCGGTGGATTTAACCGGTGACGTGTGTCGCGAGCGAGGACTGAAAGTCGATATCGACGCCTTTAACCTTGCGATGAACGAGCAACGGGAAAAAGCGCGTGCTTCGGCTAAGTTTAAGATTGCCGCCGGACTTGCCTATAGCGGCGAAGCGGGCCTATTCACGGGCTATACGGAACTCACGACAACGGGCGCGAAAGTTCTTGCCCTTTATAAAGACGGTGCCGAGGTCGAGTCGGCCGCAGCCGGAGACGATGTCGTTGTCGTTTTGGATAAGACGCCCTTTTACGCCGAGATGGGCGGACAGGTGGGCGATGCCGGAACGCTTTCCGATGATTCGACTCTCCTTAAAGTTTCCGATACGTTCCGCATTAAAGCCAATGTCTTCGGTCATGCCGCGCACATCGCCGAAGGCACCCTCAAGAAGGGAGATACTCTGACGGCCTCAGTCGATGCCGAGCGCCGAAACGCCATTGCCCGTAATCACTCCGTGACGCACATCATGCACAAGGCTCTTCGCGAGGTCCTAGGCATGCACGTGGCGCAAAAGGGAAGTCTTGTGAATGCAGCGATTACACGCTTTGACTTCTCGCACGACAAACCCATGACGGCCAGTGAGATGGCTCAGGTCGAAGAGATTGTCAATAAAGAAATCCTCGCGAACACGGAAACGCTCTGCCGAGAACTCCCGATTGAGGAAGCAAAAGCCACGGGGGCGATGATGCTCTTCGGGGAAAAATACGGCAAAACCGTCCGTGTGATGAACATCGGTACGTCGTGTGAACTCTGTGGCGGCACGCACGTGCATCGTACGGGCGATATCGGGCTCTTTAAGATTTTGGGCGAAGCCGGTATCAGTGCCGGTGTTCGTCGCATTGAGGCGGTTACAGGCTTTAATGCACTTGCACTTGCACAAAAAGAAACAACGCTTTTATCCGGGGCAGCTTCTCGCTTTAAGGCACCTGCCGAAGAGCTCCCGGAGAAAATCGATCAGGCTGTCGCTCAGATTCATGCACTGGAACGTGACCTGGCTCGCGCTAAGGAAAAATTGGCCGCTCACCAGGTCGCAGGTCTCGTGCACCAGGTCACCGAAATTAACGGCACAAAGGTTCTTGTGACGACCCTGGAGGACTTAGATCCCAAGGCGCTTCGCGAAACCGTTGATTTTGTTAAAGACCGCATCAAGTCCATTGTCATTTTGTTTGCCGTTAAGGGTGATGGAAAGGTTCAGTTCTGTGCGGGTGTGACTAAGAACCTACTCGGCAAAGTCAAGGCCGGGGATTTGGTTAAAGTCGCCGCGGCCGTTGTCGGCGGCAAGGGCGGCGGACGCCCTGACATTGCCATGGCCGGAGCCGCTGATGTCACAAAACTCGAAGAAGCCTTCGCCGCAGCTAAAGAGTGGCTCCGTGAAAAACTCGTCTAAATGCCGTGAAAGAAATTAACTTATGCGGCATGGTCTGTCCGATGCCCGTCTTGAAAACCAAGCGGGCATTGGCCGAGCTCGATGCCGGGCAAGACCTTTGCGTTCTTACCGATGATCCGCATGCCGTCGAGGACATTGCGCTTTTTGCCAAACAAAGCGGGCATACGCTTGTTTCGCAAGAAACCGACGGCGCCGCCGTGACGCGCCACGTCTTACGAAGGGCGCCGACGCATAGCTAGTTGCGCTCGAGTTTTAAGAAGTTTCAAGCCCCGTTTTCGGTACCGAAGGCGGGGTTTTAAACAGGCTAATGCCAGGCCCAGAAAGCGGAAAACGGAACGGCGTAAAGATTGTTTCCCAGACTCAGCAAATCCTTTCCGGCATAAAGAACAATGCCGACAAAATTCGGAACTTGCTTCGAGAACCATCGCAGATGGTAAAAGTCATCGGAGTTAACCGATTCGGCCGCTTTGACTTCTAGACCAAGATATCGATCGGCCTCATCGCGTATGAGAAAATCAATTTCCCGGTTGTTCTTATTTCTAAAGTGATGAACCGACCACAAGGGGTGCAAATCGGTTTCTGCCATAATCTGAGAGTACGCCCAAGTCTCAACGAGTTTCCTGCCCTCGCTAGCCATTTTCTCCTGACTGGAAAGAAGTGTCTCCGGAGAATAAATGCCGAGCAGGCTCGCCATCAGAGCGCTGTCGGAAATAAAAACTTCCGGTGTTTTGCTGCCGAGTCGATAGTCTTTGGATTCCCAAGCCGGCAAATAATCAACCAGAAAGAGTGCCTCAAGAGCGTTAAGGTAAGAGGTGATTGTTTGGGCGTTCCCGTTGAGTTTTCGGCAAAGTTCCTGAACATTAAGAGGCTTACTCGAGTAGGCCGCAAAAATCTGCAATAGGATTTCCAAGTCCTTATAGCGACGCAAATCCCACGCTTTCGTGAGGTCGTAGAGAATTTGCGTCTGAATATAACTTTTGAAATACAAATTGCGATTCTCTGCGGTAAATCCGATTGTTTGGGGATAGCCGCCCTCAATGGCCCAACTGTAAACGCTTCGACGGGAGCAAGGTTCAATTTCCGTAGCTTTAGGAAAGCGCTCCTTAAAAGCGTTTTCGATAAAGCATGGCAAGGTACCGAGCATTTCTGCGCGAGATAACGTGCGAAGTCGCAATACCACCACTCGCCCTGTCAGGGAATCGGCATTTTCTGCTGTCGGAAGCTTTCTGTAGTCGGCAGAACCGGTGAGGATAAATTGACCGGGGCGATTGTCCTCATCGACATGACGCTTGACTTCGGAAATAAGCGAAGGAGCTTTTTGGATTTCATCGATGATTAGGCACTTTTCGGCGTATTGGTCCAAGAAGAAGTGAGGATCCTCTCGTGCAGCCAACAGCGTGACGTCGTTATCCATGGTGACGTATTGCGCCGGAATCGGGCACTGTTTTCTGACCAGTGTTGTTTTGCCGCTTTGCCGTGCGCCCACAAGCAGGACGGCTCGCTGGAACGAAAGTCCTTTGGCGAGTGCCGAAGCTAACCAACGCGAGATTGTGGGCATACACAGTCCCTCCCAATTCCAATGTTAGTAAAAGTTTACGCTTTAATTAAGAAAATCTCTACACTACTAAAGAAGAAAAGTGAACAGCAAGGATGTCTAACAGTCTAAAACAATAGGAAATTGTTCTGATGATATTCCTTCACCGTAGCGTCCTATTGCCCATCATCCATTCGGGTACGAGGCAACTGGACGGGAAAAATACGATGCTTAAATAGGAATTCCGCGGAGGAAAACTGCAACGAAAAACCCTGCCTCCGGTGTGTTCAGTCGGAGGCAGGGTTTTTAATTCGTGAATACGAAAATCCCGCTCCTTGTTCAGGAACGGGACTCTTTACGATACTAACTAACCAAACGGTGTTTGATTAGAAATTGTGGCAGATGCCGGCGTTAAACTGCGTTGTCTTGGTTTTCACCTTGGTCGTGGCAGCTTTTTCCTGGGCATAAGCGACGTCCGTGTAGAGGTATGTACGCTTGCTCAGACTGTACTTGTAACCAAGAGCACCGGACGTGAGGCTGTGACTGTCATCACCCTTAGCATAGGCGACAGAGGCCATCACCGTACCTCCGGCAACAGGAGCGGAAACGCCCAGCGTTCCGGCGTTGAGGTCGCCCCAGTTAGCAGATTCCTTGGCGTACTGATAGCCAGCGAAGACCTTGGCAACACCGAAGTCATAGTTCGCTGCGAGGCCATAAGCCTGAGGATCATCACCAGCTACCCCGGCAGGCATCCGAATCGTTTCGGCTGTCATAGCAGCATAGAACGGGCCATTGGCATAGGAAACGCCGATACCACCGTAACGCTTCTTGTTGGGCAGTTTACCTTCGCCATTCATGTTGGCGTATTCAGCGTGAACTTGGACACCTGCAAACTTCGGAGAGA